>Ga0209396_1001200_pt1 | contig 29401 bp, 30 predicted proteins | sample GOMGulsemesocosm_6_FD_184638 | JGI IMG/M metagenome (GOLD analysis project Ga0209396, IMG submission 184638) | Methane-oxidizing microbial communities from mesocosms in the Gulf of Mexico - GOM8C Gulf of Mexico (SPAdes) (version 2) | ecosystem: Environmental > Aquatic > Marine > Cold seeps... | reverse complement strand
ATTATACTTCCCCTTCATTGTGTTCTTGGTTGTAAGTTTCTAACACCGTTTGTACATGGGCTAAATCTTTATCACCACGCCCGGATAAATTGACCAAAAATACCGTTTCCTCAGTTACTGCTTCTGCCATTTTTAATGCATGAGCAAGTGCATGAGAAGACTCTAGTGCAGGAATAATTCCCTCATTCATTGCTAAAGCTTGAAAAGCATTTAATGCTTCATCATCATTAATAGGGACGTACTGAGCACGACCAGTTTCTTTTAAAAATGCATGTTGTGGACCAACAGCAGGGTAGTCAAGACCGGCAGAAACAGAATATGACTCTTCTATTTGTCCAAATTTGTCTTGCATAATATAGGTATAATTTCCGTGTAACATGCCTTTTGTCCCAGCGACTAAGGTCGCGCCATGTTTATTAGTATCTATGCCTTTACCACCCGCTTCAACGCCAATTAACTTCACACCTGATTCTTTGATAAAGTCTTGAAACATGCCAATGGCATTTGAGCCACCACCCACACAAGCGATAACGTAATCAGGTAATCGACCTTCTTGCTTAAGAATTTGCTGTTTTGCTTCTTCACCAATCATTTTTTGGAAGTCACGAACTATAGTAGGGAACGGGTGTGGACCAGCCGCCGTGCCTAATAAATAATGGGCATTTTCATAATTTGCTGACCAGTCGCGTAAAGCTTCATTCACGGCATCTTTTAAGGTACCAGATCCGGCTGTAACAGGAATTACTTCAGCGCCCATTAATTTCATACGAAAAACATTCGGTTGCTGACGCTGACAATCTACAGCGCCCATGTAAACTTTACATTTTAAACCTAATAATGAACAAGCAATCGCCGTAGCAACGCCATGTTGTCCTGCACCTGTTTCAGCAATGATTTCTGTTTTACCCATGCGTTTAGCAAGTAAAGCTTGGCCAAGTACTTGATTGGTTTTATGTGCTCCACCGTGCAATAAATCTTCACGTTTTAAGTAGATTTTAGCGAGCGGATTTTTAGTTAAATTACGGGTTAACGTCAGTGGTGTTGGACGACCTGCATAATTTGTTAGTAAGTCATTAAACTCAGCTAAGAAACTTTCGTCTTCTTGTGATTCAATGAATGCTTGTTCTAATTGCTCAAGGGCAGGAACTAATAATTCGCCGACGAACATGCCGCCAAATTCACCGAAATAAGCGGGTAAGGTTTTTTTAGTTTTTGCTGTTTCTTGAGTATTTTTTTGCTCTGTCATTTTTTAATCCTAATGCTGTATACACACTTTGTGTGCTTGTAATGCTAATAGTGTCTAATGGCGGCGAAAACTTGTTGAAGCTTTTCACGGCTTTTAACGCCTGGGCTTGTTTCAACACCGGAGTTGAGATCCAAACCAAATAAATCTAATGCTGTTTTCTGGCTGATGGCTTGTTCTATATTATCGATAGACAAACCTCCTGCTAGAAAACAATGGGTCAAGTCTTGCTCAGATTCGGCTAACGCTCGCCAATTAAACGTTTCACCACTGCCAGCATTTTTGCCATCTAGAATATAAAATTGTGCATTATTTATTAGTACAGGAACTTCGCTCTCTACAGGTAAGGCTTTCCATATTTGACATGTTTGTGCTAATAAAGGTTTCAGTAAATCAATGTATTCTTGAGTTTCTTTACCATGAAGTTGTACGGCGAATAAGCTAAGGTTTGCTGCAATTTGAGCGACTTCTTCAATAGGGTGATTAACAAATACACCGACATATTTTAAAGAGGGAGCTTGCTCGACAATGTCTTGAGCTTGTTCACCTGTAATGTATCGCGGAGATTTTTTAGCAAAAATTAAACCGCCAAACTGAGCACCAGCATTAACGGCACTTTGTGCATATTGGGCTTGCGTTAAACCACAGACCTTATTGTTACCGTAAATGAGTTTTCGACAGGCTAAATCAATGTCATCTTCTGACATGATTGAGCTGCCTACTAAGAAACCGTCTACTGCTGGCGCTAACTCGCGAACTTGCTCGTTGGTATAAATACCTGATTCTGAAATAACGATGCGGTCAGCGGGTAAAGTAGGGGCATAGTCAAAAGTTCGGGCGATGTCTGTAGACAAGTCACGCAAATCACGATTATTAATACCAATAAGTTTTGCGCCTAAATCAATGGCTCTGTCGCGTTCTTCATCATTTGATATTTCAGTTAACACCGCTAAGTTGTATTGCTCTGCTATTGCAGATAATGCATTATATTCTTCGTCAGATAAAACACTCAGCATTAAAAGAATCGCGTCTGCGCCATAATATCGTGCTAAATACACTTGGTAAGCATCAACGAAGAAGTCTTTATTAAGTACCGGACAACTAACGGTATCTGTGACTATTTTTAAATACTCAAACGTGCCTTGGAAATATTTTTCATCGGTTAAAACAGAAATCGCTGCGGCGTATTTATCATAAATTTGGCAAATGGCTTTCGGGTCAAAATCGGCTCGGATCAGACCTTTTGACGGTGAGGCTTTTTTACACTCTAAAATAAAGCCCGCATGTGCATGGCCTTGTTTTCTATCGAGTGCCGCATACATGTTTTTTTCAGTAGGGACTAACGTATTGATAAAGTCACTTAACGGAAAGTCGATTTTACGCTGTGCAATTTCAATGCGTTTATCAGCAACAATTTTTTCTAATATATTTGCCATGTTATGCCGTTGCCTCTGAGCTTGAGTTTGTAGCTGAATTTGATCCTGGGTTTGAAATGAGCACCATGTTTTCCAAAGTCGTTAATGCTTTACCTGAAGCGAGTACTTCACTTGCCATGTTGGCGGCTGTTTTTAAATCGCTCGCTTTATCATGTAAATAGAGCAGGGCAGCACAGTTTATAATGACTGCGGCATTATGAGCTGGCTGACCATTACCGGAAAGAATGGCGCGAATATATTCAGCATTTTCTTGCGGTGTTCCACCTTTAATATCTTCTAGCGTATAACTTGATAAGCCAAAATCGCTTGGAGAAACCACACGGTTAGTGCATTTTCCGTTTTCGATTTCACTCACTTGAGTTTCACCGTGTAAGGCTATTTCATCTAAACCACTACCATGAACAACCCAGCCACGTTTTACACCGGTTAACAATAAACTTGTCGCCATTACATCAATTAGATCTGGCGTATAAACACCGAGCAACATAGTGCTTGGCGACGCAGGGTTTACTAATGGGCCTAAGATATTAAATAGGGTACGAATCCCCATAGCTTTTCTTACCGGGCCTGCATGTCTAAAACCAGGGTGATAAGCTGGAGCATATAAAAAACATAAATTAGTTTGAGCTAAGCATTCACTCGCTGTTGCTGGTGACATCATCAAATTCACCCCAAATGCTTCGAGTAAATCAGCAGAGCCAGACATACTAGAAACACTGCGGTTACCGTGTTTTGCCATTTTCAAACCGCATGCTGCAGCTAGTATCGCGGCAGTCGTTGAAATGTTAATGGTATTAGCGCCATCGCCACCAGTGCCAACACAATCAGCAACACTACTTTCTTGCGCGGGAAATGGAGTAGCCGAACCTCTGACTGCAAGTGCAGCACCTGAAATCTCGTTAGCGGTTTCACCTTTTATTTTTAAGGCCGTTAATACACTAGCCAACAAATTAGGCTCAATCTTGCCGTTGATCATTTCCTTGAAAAAATCTTCAGCATCGCCTTGGCTAATATCATCGCCATCAACAAGTTGTTGTAAAATTTTACTCATGTGAAGCTCCTGTTGTATCTACATTGTTTGTCGATACTAAAGTTGTAGCTAACAAATAGTTAATAGATTGCGCTAATAATGTGCCACCGTACGTGGTCAAAATAGACTCAGGGTGAAACTGAAAACCTAATGCGCCATCAACTTTATGTTCAATGGCCATAGGTAAAGTCACTTGCTCGGGAGTGATATATTCTGCAATAACATCAATCGAGCTAGGCACTTCACTTGCGATTAATGAATGATAACGTGCAACAGGTAAAGGGTGGCTAATATTCTCAAAAACACCGTTTTGACGATGAGTAATACTTGAAGCTTTACCATGGACAATTTCAGGTGCACGCTCTACCTTGCCACCATAATGTTCTACTAAAGCTTGGTGCCCTAAGCAGATTCCTAATATGGGATATTTACCCGCACATTTAGCAATTAACGCCATTAAACAACCTGACTTACTCGGCTCTCCAGGACCTGGAGATAACACTAACAACACCTGTTGTGGACAATTTTGTATTTGCTCGAAAATGAAATCAGCAGATAAGGTATTACGATAAATCGTTGGGTCAAAGCCCAAACATTGAAATTCGTCAACTAAGTTGTAGGTAAAAGAGTCAAGATTGTCGAGCATAAAAATTTTCACTTGCTCATTATTGTTGTTAAGCATGAACGCTCTCCTTGCTGTTACTGGCGTCGTTATTTGCATCGGCGACAATGTTAACGGTAAATGATTCTGCATGCACAATGGCGTTTATTACCGCTTGTGCTTTTTGTTTAGTTTCATTTGCTTCAGATTGTGGGTCAGAGTCGTAAACCACTCCTGCACCGGCTTGCACGTGTGCAATACCATGCTTTACAAAAGCTGAACGAATAACAATACAGGTATCCATTTCACCATCACCGGTTAAATAGCCGACAGCGCCACCATAACTACCACGGCGCTTTCCTTCTACTTCTCTGATGAGTTGTGTTGCTTTTACTTTTGGCGCGCCTGAAAGCGTGCCCATATTCATGCAAGCTTGATAAGCGTGCAGGGCATCGAGCTCAAGCTCCAACGTGCCGCAGACTCTAGAGACTAAATGCATGACATGTGAATAGCGGTCAACTTTTAATAAGTCGGCAACATAACGGGTACCTGCTTGGCTAACTCTGGCAATATCGTTACGGGCTAAATCAACTAACATGGTATGTTCAGCTAATTCTTTTTTGTCTAACCTAAGCTCTAATTCAATACGGCTATCTAAATCGAGAGAAATAGAACCATCACTATTAAAGCCGCGAGGACGAGTGCCTGCAATGGGATAAATTTCTACCTGACGATTTTTATGCTGGTATTTTAATGCAGATTCTGGAGAGGCACCGAAAATACAAAAGTCGCTATCTTTTAGGTAAAACATATAAGGACTAGGATTACTTTGTTTTAACGCTTTATAAGCGTTGAGCGTATTTGAGCAATTTAGGGTGAAGGTACGAGAAGGAACCACTTGAAAAATATCACCGGCGCGAATATTTTCTTTTAATTGGTTAACGTTGTTACAGAACTCTTCATCAGAAATATCGCTACAGACTTCATTTTTATCAATAGGGCTATCTAGTGGAATTTCACGAGCAACATATTGCAGAGCAAGTATATTTTTTATATCGGCTAATCGTTGGCGAATGCTTGTTAAATTATCGTTTGCTTTTTTTCCAGAAAATACGTTACCAATAACTTCAGTCGACTGGGCTTCATGGTCAATAACCACTAGAGTTTCTGCAAGGTAGTAAACGAAGTCTGGACAAGTATTATCACCGTTAGTTACTTCAGGTAATTGTTCGGTCATCGACATCATATCAAAAGCAAAAACGCCCCCTAAAAATACGGCAAAAGGGTGATCATTGATGTTTTCTAATTTATTGAATAAACGTAAACTTTGAAAAGGATTGATAGCTAATAAGCGAGATTTTTCATCAAGTTGCGGAGCAACGTCGGGGAAAACAGCGTTAAGTATTTTATTATCAAATGTTAATTTAGCATGGTCGGCTAATTGCTGCTGTGCGAATTCAAGGGCAGCTTGTCCATTTTTACTTAACGCTTCAAAAGTAACTAGATTACCATGACAGGTTATTTTCAAAGCTGCATCGGTAAGTAGTAAACTTTTTAATTGATGTTTTTTATCAATTTCAGCTGATTCTAATAATAAGTTGTTGTCGGTATTTTTACTTAATTGGTGAAATATCGCCAGTGGATCAGCTTGATATTTTACGACTTCTGACAAGGTGTTAACATTGCCCGTTTGCTCATTTATAGCAATAGTTTTGTGATGGTTCATATTATTTCCTAACTGTTAATGTTTAATTAATGGTCAACCTGCATAAATAGGCAATAGCCACCATATAAACCAACTTTTAACGCGTATTGTTATCATTTTATTTTTCTCAATTTGTATTTAGCTTTCAATCAGCCAAAAAGTAAAAAGCCCGCTTAAGTAATTAAGCAGGCTTTTTGAATTTTTACGTACAGTAAAACATCACAACCCACTTATGTAGAGTTATGCCACCACCAAATCATCGAAATAGTTTGTTTTACTTGTATCATTATTGTCTTCATCTCAGTAAAATTGCATTAATACGTTGTGTATTTTGAATATACAATAAAATCCTCTATAGAAGACCCGATTATGACTGAGTTGTCAACCACTGATTTAGCTGATTATTATAGCCTACGGGTTGATTTGCACAGTCATACCAAATGTTCTGACGGTACATTAACACCGCAAGAGCTTGTTGAGCGGGCGGTTAACTTCCAATTGAATGTTTTAGCCATTACCGATCACGACACGGTTAAAGGTTTATCTATCGCTAAAGATTATATTTTAGAAAAAAATCATCCATTAAAATTAGTCAATGGCATTGAAATATCAACGAGCTGGCATGGTTTCGAAATTCATATTGTCGGTTTAAATATCGACGCTGATAACACTGAATTACAAACATTAATTAACAGCCAGCAAGCTGCAAGAGAATTACGTGCAACTACCATGGGTGAAAAACTCACTAAATGTGGTTTCCCTGGTATTTACCAACAAGCAAAAGATTTAGCAGGTGAAGGCTCAATTACCCGTGCGCACTTTGCTAAAATATTATTGCAAGAAGGTCATGTTGATCATATGCAAAAAGCCTTTGATAAATATATTGGCAAAGGTCAACGGGCTTTTGTAAATCCTACCTGGTGCTCGATAGAAGAGGCTGTCGCGGCTATTCATCACGCTGGGGGTAATGCAGTTATCGCTCACCCTGTGCGTTATGCCTTATCAACCAAATGGTTACGCCGTTTAGTGGTGCAATTTAAAGCGGCAAAAGGTGACGGTTTAGAAATCGTATTACCGCAGATGGCTAACGAACAACGTAAATTAATGCTAAGCTTTTGTTTAGAATATGATTTACATGCATCAATGGGATCAGACTTTCATTACCCGAGTAAATGGAGTGATTTAGGCCGTAATTTACGTATGCCAGATAAGGTAAAACCGATTTGGGAACTTTGGCACTAATAACAGCGTTAGTACCGAAGTTAGCCGTAAAATTAACAACCAAATTAGCATCAATACCCATACCAACAGTGGAGTAAACCTATGAGTCAGTTTTTTTATGTACACCCGGATAACCCACAAGGTCGATTGATGAAACAAGCAGCGGCGATTATTCATCAAGGCGGTGTTATCGTTTATCCTACCGATTCTGGTTATGCTCTAGGTTGTCATATTGGCGACAAAAAAGCCCTTGAACGTATTTGTAATATTCGTGATATTGATAAAAGCCATAACTTCACTTTAGTTTGCCGAGATCTATCTGAATTATCTGAATATACCCGCGTTGATAATAGCGCTTATCGTCTATTAAAAAATAATACTCCCGGACCATACACCTTTATTTTTAAAGGTTCTAAGGAAGTACCTAAGCGTTTACTTAACGCGAAGAAAAAAACCATAGGTATTCGAGTACCCGACAATGCTATTGCTCAGGCGCTACTTGCCGAGTTACAAGAGCCTATCATGTCAACCACACTCATTATGCCTGGTGAAGAACGTGCGGAATATGATCCTGAACACATTCGTGATATTTTAGAGCATCAAGTAGATTTAATTATTAATGGTGGTCATTTAGGCGAACATCCAACCACAGTGATTGATTTCTCTGATGACGAAGCAAAAGTTATCCGTGTTGGTGAAGGCGATCCGTCTCCTTTTGAATAACCATAATAGTTATTGGTGAATTAACCTTGAATCAAGCCATTAAGTCTAAAGAAACAAGCATGCCACGTGAAATGGTACAGCAAGTTTTACCCTTAGCATTGATCCGTGGCGAAGCCGTTGTTGATAAACCCCATGATTTGTTTATTCCGCCAGAAGCATTAGAAGTTATTCTTGAGTCCTTCGAAGGGCCTCTAGATTTATTGCTTTATCTTATTCGTAAACAAAAATTTGATATTCTTGATATGCCTATTGCGCCAATCGCTACGCAATACATGAAATATATTGAAGTAATGAAAGAAATAAAAATGGAACTGGCCGCAGAATACTTGGTGATGGCGGCTATTCTTATGGAAATTAAATCACGTTTATTATTACCCAAACAAGCAGTAGAAGAAGAGGATGGCGACCCTCGTGCTGAGTTAGTGCGTCGTTTACAAGAATATGAAGTGATAAAAAACGCAGCGCAACAACTTGATCAAATCCCTCGTTTGGAACGAGACTTTTTTCAAGCTCACGCCGAATTAGCTGAAGACTTTAAGTCGGCGGTTTTTGAAACGGATGTCGAGTTGCATGAATTAGTCAGTGCTTTACAAGGTATTTTGAAACGTACAAAAGCTTTTGAACATCATCATATTCAAAAAGAGTCACTGTCAACGAGAGAGCGCATGACATTGATTTTAGAAAAATTAAAGCATGCCGCGACTACTCCTATCGTTTTTGTAGAATTTAGCGAACTGTTTACACTAGATGAAGGTCGCCAAGGTGTGGTAGTAACTTTTTTAGCAATTTTAGAATTGATCAAAGAAAGTTTGATAGAATGCGTTCAAACGCAAGTATTTGGTCAATTACGAGTACGTTTACCCCAATGACACCAACAGACAGTAAGAAATTAATGCAACTGCTAGAAGCTGCTTTTTTTGTTAGTGAAACGCCATTAAGCGTTAAGCAGTTAAAAACAGAGCTATTAGTAAATTATAAGGTGAGTCATCAACAAATTCGTGATGTGATCAACGAATTGGTGATAAAATATAAAGATGCAGGGGTTAACTTAGTACAAGTCGCCTCTGGTTACCGTTTTGAAACGATTAATGCCTTGAGTGATGACTTAGCTATTTTCATTGCTAAACTGAACAAAGAAAAAGCGCCCAAATACTCACGAGCCTTATTAGAAACATTAGCACTTATTGCATACAAACAGCCAATAACGCGTGGAGAAATAGAAGATATTCGCGGAGTAGCAGTAAGTAGTTATATAATGAAAACCTTATTAGAAAGAAACTGGGTTAAAATAGTGGGTAATAAAGAAGTTCCAGGACGACCTTCATTATATGCAACAACAAAAGCATTTTTAGATTACTTTTCACTAACATCATTAACCCAGTTACCAGAATTATTGCCTATGGCTGATTTAGGCGTTATGGACAAAGCTGTTGCTGAAACGGTTGAGCTGTAACATCAGTGTTTATACAACATTTTTTATTTTAGAGACAGCAACGTAGCGGTATAACCCGTAAAGTTACTGACGTAAAGAGAGCTATACCCATGTCTGAAAAATTACAAAAAGTCCTTGCCCGTGCAGGTAAAGGCTCACGTCGTGAAATGGAAACTTATATTAGCGCTGGTCGCGTGAGTGTTGAAGGAAAAACAGCCTATTTAGGTGATCGTATTGACGGCACTGAACAAATTCGTCTTGATGGCCATTTAGTAAAGTTAAAACCTAAAGAAGACGACCTCTGTCGTGTGATCATGTACAACAAACCCGAAGGGGAAATGTGTACTCGTAAAGATCCTGAGGGTCGTCCTACGGTATTCGATCGTTTACCGCCACTAGAAAATAGTCGCTGGGTTGCCGTAGGTCGTTTAGATATTAATACTTCCGGCATGTTGTTATTCACCACAGATGGTGAACTGGCTAACCGTTTAATGCATCCTTCTCAAAAAGTAGAAAGAGAATACGCAGTACGCGTTTTTGGTGAAGTTAACGAAGCTATGTTACAAACACTTCGCGCTGGCGTTAAGTTAGAAGATGGCCCAGCTAAGTTTCAAAAAATCACCTACAAAGGTGGTGAAGGGCGAAATCATTGGTTTCATGTAGTGCTTTCAGAAGGGCGTAACCGTGAAGTACGTCGTTTATGGGAAAGCCAAGAAGTACAAGTTAGTCGTTTAATTCGTGTTCGTTATGGCGATATGGAAATGAAACGTCAATTACCTAATGGTGGTTGGACTGAGTTGGCTTTAGGTGAAGTGAACTATTATCGTAAATTAGTTGGCTTGCCTGTTGAAACTCAAAGTAAAGTCAAAGTAGATGAAAAAGCGATGGATAATGCAAAAAGTCGTCGTATTCGCCGTTCAGTGAAAAAACATCAACAAAGAAGTCAACAAGCAACACGTCGTCGTCGTTAGTTATAAGGGTCAAATAACTTGAATAAAACATATATTGAAGATCATGCCTCATTGGTAGAGCTTTGTCAGAAACTTGCGCAAGCAGATGTTTTGGCAATAGATACCGAATTTGTTCGTACACGTACCTTATATCCTAAATTAGGTCTTATTCAAGTAAATGACGGGGAAAATTTAGCGTTAATTGACCCCGTTGTTATTAATGATTTATCGCCGTTTTGGCAGTTATTAACTGACGAAAATATTTGCAAAGTTTTACATGCTTGTTCAGAAGATTTAGAAGTCTTTCTGACTGCTGCAAATTGTCGACCGGTCAACTTAATTGATAGCCAAATTATGATGTCTTTTCTGGGACATGGTTTATCAATGGGTTATGCCGCGATGGTTAATCATTATTTAGACATTGAAGTGGATAAGTCAGAATCACGCACCGATTGGATGAAGCGCCCTTTAACGGCTAAACAGCTAGATTATGCACAAGCTGATGTTGACTATTTATTTCAACTTTATCCTCGTATTCGTGATGAACTTGAACAAAAGGGTTGGCTTAACGCAGCTAGAGAAGAAACTGAATTGCTGATTGAGCGAAAGTTCACGCCAATTGACGAGAGTAATCTTTATAGAAATATAAAGTTAAGTTGGAAGTTAAGTCCTAAACAGTTGTATTTACTACAACACTTAGCGAGCTGGCGTTTTCAACAAGCCAAAAATCGTGATATGCCTATTGGCTTCATTGCCAAAGACCATACACTGTTTGCCTTAGCTGTACATAATCCTGATAACGTGGGCACCATGGCAAACCTTGAAGGCGTTGAAATGTTAGATGTTCGTCATAAAGGTAAAGCTATGTTAATGGTGCTTCAAAGAGCCCAGCAAGAAGATAACGGTGAGTACCCTGAGCAAATAGTACGTCTTGACGAACACCCAGGTTACAAACAAATCTTTAAAAAAGTAAAAAGTTTCATTACTGAACAAGCTGAAAATGCTGAGCTACTACCAGAGAACTTAGCGTCTAAAAAGCAAATTAATCAGTTTTTAACTTGTCATTTTAAACTTAATAGTGGTTCAGGTAACCAAACGGTTGAATTATTAATCGGTTGGAGAAAGACACTATTTGGCGAAAAACTCAGTTTGTTTACTCAGAATAATTTCGAATAACATTATCTAGTTGCCATTACTGACTCATAAATTTAAACATAGGTCTCTATTATGCTGTGTACAATATATAAAAGTTCTAAAAAATCACAAACATATCTTTTCGTAAAACAACGAGATGATTTTTCATCGGTGCCAGCACCGCTGATGTCGATGTTTGGTACTCCAACACTTGTTACTGTGATGAACTTAGCAAATAAAGAAAAACTTGCATTAGCGGATATTGATAAAGTTAAAGAAAATTTAAATGGCCCAGGCTATTACTTACAACTTCCTCCTCCACAAGAAAATTTACTTGACCAACATAAAGCCGAAATGAAATTGAAAAATTCTGGCAAAGATTAGGAGTGATTTAGCGTGGTAATCTTGTCAAAAATAAAGAAAAGTAGCTTAGTTCTCATCAGCGTTTTAACTGTTATCTTAATGAGTTCAGTTCAAGCATATTCAAAAGAATTAACGGCAGCTGGTTTTAAGCAATATGTGGTAAAACTTAAAGAAGAAGCTGTAATAAAAGGTTATGAAACGACGGTACTTGACAGTGCTTTCGCTAAAGTAAAGTTTCATCAGCGAGCCGTTAAAGCAGATCGTTCACAACCTGAAAGCGTCGAAACATTAGATACCTATTTACCTAAACGTGTGCCAGCTTGGAAAGTAAAAAAAGCACGGGCAATGTACAAAAAACATTTACCTTTGTTAACTGAGATCGGTGAAAAGTATAATGTACAACCTAGGTTCATTGTTGCGTTGTGGGGCTTAGAAACTAATTTTGGTAAAATTATGGGTAACTATAATGTTATTTCTGCTTTGACCACTTTAGCGTATGAAGGTCGACGAGAAGCTTTCTTCAAAAAGCAGCTTTGGGCTGCATTAACTATCATTCAACAAGGTCATATTAGTGTTGAGGCCATGAAAGGCTCTTGGGCCGGAGCTATGGGCCAGAATCAGTTTATGCCAACTTCTTTTGTTGCTTATGCTGTTGATGGCGATAACGATGGCAAAAAAGATATTTGGGGTAATCAAGCTGATGTTTTTTCATCAATGGCGAATTACTTAAAAAAAGTAGGCTGGAATGACGAGTTAACCTGGGGGCGACAAGTAAAGTTGCCTGCTAATTTTGATTTATCTTTGGCGATTCCTAGAAATACTGGTGGTCGTAAAAACTGGCTGAAAGCATGGGCTAAAACTGAAAAAACCTTAGCACAATGGCAAGCCTTAGGTGTTAGACGAGCTGATGGAACAAACTTACCTAAAGTTGATATTACAGCTGCATTGGTTTTCCCAGACGATCACAATGGCCGCGTATATTTAGCCTATAATAACTATAAGAGCTTAATGCATTGGAACCTTTCCTATTACTTTGTCAGTTCGGTAGGACATTTGTCTGACCGAATTAAATTTCCGCCTATTCATTAGGCATATTTACACGTAATAATCGTAAGAAAAGAGTATATTTATGAGCGAACAAGCTCCTTTTTGGCAAACAAAAAAATTAGAAGAGATGACTCGCCCTGAATGGGAGTCGTTGTGTGACGGTTGTGCAAAGTGTTGTTTAAATAAATTCATTGATGATGATGAAACAACAGAGGAAACAGAGTTACTACCAACGAATCACATCAATGAAGGTGAGCAAATTCATTACACTAATATTGCTTGTCATTTGTTGAATGAGAAAAGTTGCCAATGTTCTAAATACGAGCAACGCACCACGTTAGTACCCGATTGTGTACGTTTAACGCAAGAAAACTTAGATGGCGTATTTTTCATGCCACCAAGTTGCACATACCGCCGCTTAAAAGAAGGGCGGGGAATGCCATCATGGCACCCGTTATTAAACAAGGGTAAAAAAACAGCCATGCACAAAGCTGGCATGTCAGTGCGAGGCAAAATTGTTAAAGATGATGATGTCGCAATTGAGTATTTTGAAGACTACATTGTTTCTTGGCCGCTAAATGATCTTGACTAAAGTTGGATTAACTCCTTCTTTATTGAAGCGCCATGTTATTTTGGCGTTATTGCTTCTGTTATCTTTTATTTCATTGTCTACCTACGCGGTAACGGTTATTAACTTCGGCACAGGAGTATTAAGCGGGAAGAAAAAAGATGCCTATATGGCGGTTATATCCGCTTTTGAAGCTGAAAATCCTGATATAAAAATTAGATTACGCATTATTACCAGTACAAACTTTAGCTCGATTAATAAATATTTATTACAACGTTTAGAAGAAGATCCTTATCATATAGATTTACTTGCTTGGTACGGAGGTAAGAGAACCGAAGTACTTGCTAAAAAGCAATTACTGCATCCTATTGATGACTTTTGGCAAGAACAAAACTTTGATCATGCGTTTGGTTATGCTAACAAGGAGAATGTCAGCTATAACAAGCATGTTTATGGTATTCCTCTTTCTTATTACCCTTGGGGGTTTTTCTATAATAAGAGGGTTTTTGCACGATTAAAATTAGAAGTTCCTGTTACTTGGAAGGACTTTCTTGAAACTCTAGCGACTTTAAAGGCAAACAAGATAACACCTATTGCAATAGGTACTAAAGAGCCTTGGCCTGCAGCAGGATGGTTTGATTATTTAATTTTGCGTAATAATAGTTTCTCTTTTTATAAGCAATTAATGAAAGGAGAAGTCTCTTATAATTCTAAACCTGTCAGGGAAGCGTTGACTCTTTGGCAAAACCTCATTAATAAAAAGTACTTTTCACGATCCCCCAAAAAACTTGATGGCGAAAATCTACTCCCTTTGCTTAGCCGAGAAGTTGCAGGTGTGCAACTAATTGGTAGTTTTGCTTTACATCAAATTGCGGATAAATTCAAAAAAGATTTTGGTTATTTTGTATTTCCAAAAATGGATGAAGTGAATGGTAGCTTTAATGAAATGAATGAAATATCTCCCTTATCTACGGTAAGCCTTTTAAAATCTAGTAGGTATAAAAAGCAGGCATTACGTTTTTTGAGCTATTTGGCTTTACCCGAAATTCAGTCACAATTTAATGAGAAGAAAGAGATGCTTTCACCTCATTTAAACGCACGAAAACATACAAACGATCTGATTGTTCAAGGGAAGTTTCAGTTAGATAACGCGAGTCATCTTAGTCAATACTTTGATCGTGAAACCGACCAAGCTATGGCAAAATTTGGAAAACAAGCATTTGCCGACTTTATTGAACATGGCGATATCGATCTTTTAGTTGGGCAATTAGAAAAACAGCGTAAAAAGGTTTTCAAACAATAAGTGGCATCAATCATTAGAAATAGCTATTAATGCCTTTTGAACGCACTCCCTGCAAATATTTCCTTTATTAATCTTTAGTTGTATGAAATTCATTCGATAAATGGTAAAACATTAGTCACCGGTTAAATATACTAAAACCCATAAGAAAAATAACACGTTACAGTCTTATTTTATTTCTGAGGCTGTAACCCTTAAAAAGGTGGCTTATGAATATTGGAATACCCAAAGAAACCCTTACTGGTGAGAACCGTGTTGCAGCGTCGCCAACGTCAGTACGTGAATTACTCAAGCTAGGGTTCAGTATCCAAGTACAGAAAGGGGCAGGCACAAAGTCGAGTTTTACTGACCAAGAGTTTATTGATTCACAAGCCTTACTGGTTACTAAAAAAGTTTGCTGGCAATCAGACATTATATTTAAAGTAAATGCACCGACACTTGATGAAGTAGCGCAAATGAAAGAGGGCGCACACTTAGTCAGTTTTATTGCGCCTGCACAAAGCCCTGAATTACTTGAAGCTTTACGTGCAAAATCAATCACCACCTTTGCCATGGAAATGGTGCCTCGGATGACACGCTCTCAGTCTATGGATGCATTGAGCTCTATGGCCAATATTGCAGGTTATCGTGCAGTTATTGAAGCCACTCATCATTTTGGACGATTCCTTACTGGACAAATTACCGCTGCAGGCAAAATGCCGCCAGCGAAAGTGATGATTATAGGTGCCGGTGTTGCTGGCCTTGCCGCTATAGGTACTGCTGGTAGTTTAGGCGCTATTGTTCGTGCTTTTGATACACGTCCTGAAGTTAAAGAGCAAATCGAAAGTATGGGCGCTGAGTTTCTTGAACTTGATTATGAAGAACCAGAAGACACAGGCTCTGGAGATGGTTATGCAAAAGAAATGAGCAAAGCCTTTATTGATGCAGAAATGGCACTATTTGCTGAGCAAGCCAAAGATGTTGATATTATTATTACCACTGCAATGATCCCAGGAAAACCTGCTCCTAAGTTGATCACAGAAGCAATGGTTCATTCAATGAAAACCGGTTCAATCATTGTTGATTTAGCGGCTGCTGGTGGCGGTAATTGTGCGTTAACTGCTGCTGGAAAAGTGGCTAATATTAATGGCGTTAAAATTATTGGCTATACCGACTTGGTTTCACGATTACCTAATCAGTCATCTCAACTCTATTCAAATAACTTAGTTAATTTGGCTAAGTTAGTTTGTCCTGAAAAAGATGGTAATATAGTGGTTGATTTTGAAGACCAAGTCGTTCGCAACATGACGGTTGTTAAAGGTGATGAAATTACCTTTCCGCCGCCTCCAATACAAGTGAGTGCTGCTCCAGCCAAACCCAAACAAGAAACAGTGATGGCTAGTGCTGAAAAAGAACAACCTGTTTCTCAAACCAAAAAGCATATTTTTATGGGGATCGGAGCGGCCTTGTTTGCTTGGGTCGCAAGTGTTGCACCTGCTGATTTCCTCTCTCATTTTACGGTTTTTGTACTAGCCTGTGTTATTGGTTATAACGTGGTTTGGAATGTTAGTCATTCATTACATACACCTTTAATGAGTGTAACCAATGCTATTTCTGGCATTATAATTGTTGGCGCCTTATTACAGGTTGGTCAGGACAATACCTTAATACAAATACTTGCGGGGATTGCTGTGCTTATTGCAACAATCAATATCGTTGGTGGCTTTGTTGTTACCAAACGTATGTTAAAAATGTTTAGAAGATAAGGGGCGCATTGATGGAATTTTCTCAAGGGTTAATCAGTGCAGCTTATATTATTGCAGCATTATTATTTATTTTTAGTCTCGCTGGGTTAAGTAAGCAAGAAACGGCTGAAACAGGTAATTGGTATGGCATTACGGGGATGGCAATAGCCTTGATTGCAACGATAGCAGATCCACGTGTTGAGAATGTATTAGTGATATTCATTGCAATGTCGGTTGGGGCGTTTATTGGTTTACATCTAGCTAAAAAAGTTGAAATGACGCAAATGCCAGAGCTTGTCGCCATCTTGCATAGTTTTGTTGGTTTAGCTGCGGTATTAGTGGGTTTTAATAGCTACTTTGAAATGGATCACTCGTTACAGTTAACATTTACTGAAACTCAGCAAATAGCAACAAACATTCATTTAGTTGAAGTATTTTTAGGGGTATTCATTGGTGCTATTACCTTTACCGGTTCAATTGTAGCATATGCTAAGTTACGAGGTGTTATTAGCTCATCAGCATTAATGTTGCCGCATCGCCATAAATTAAATTTAGCGGCAGGCGTTGTTGCATTTATTTTAATGGTAAATTTTGTGCAAAGTGGCGGCTCTGATAGTGCATTATACTTGATGACCTTAATTGCCTTAGCTTTTGGTTGGCATTTAGTGGCTTCTATTGGTGGCGCTGATATGCCTGTCGTTGTTTCAATGCTTAATTCATATTCTGGTTGGGCAGCAGCAGCAGCAGGTTTTATGCTAAATAATGATTTATTGATTGTTACTGGGGCATTGGTTGGTTCATCAGGTGCGATCTTGTCGTATATTATGTGTAAAGCGATGAACCGTTCATTTATTAGTGTTATTGCTGGCGGTTTTGGTACGGATGTCGTCGTGAACACCGATACCGATTATGGCGAACATATTGAAATAAATGCCGATGCGGTTGCCGATATGCTATGTGCCGCTAAAAAAGTAGTTATTACACCTGGATATGGCATGGCGGTTGCTCAAGCGCAGTATCCCGTTTATGAAATGAGTCAAGCCTTAAAAGATAAAGGAATTGATGTGCGGTTTGCTATTCATCCTGTTGCAGGACGTTTGCCTGGCCATATGAATGTTTTATTGGCTGAAGCGAAAGTCCCCTATGATATTGTACTTGGTATGGACGAAATTAATGATGACTTCCCTGAAACGGATGTTGTATTAGTTATAGGCGCAAACGATACGGTCAATCCTGCGGCCGCAGATGATCCTACTAGTCCAATTGCAGGTATGCCAGTGCTTGAAGTCTGGAATGCAAAACAAGTTATAGTCTTTAAACGCTCGATGAATACCGGCTATGCAGGTGTTCAAAACCCATTATTTTTTAAAGACAATACTCAGATGCTGTTTGGTGATGCAAAAGAAACAATAAGTGAGATATTCAAGCATTTATGATGTATTGATAAACTATAGCTATTTTATTGAATAGTTAATATTAGAAACAAAAAAGCCAACTTAATTGTTGGCTTTTTATAACTGTGAGAGAAAGCATTGATTTCTTCCCAGGTTTATTTATCTAGATTACATAACTTAGAGTTTCAGTCATAAAAAAAGACGCTCTAGGTGTCTATTATTGATATTAATGTTTCATTTTCTATATAAGATTCTGGTGAATTTATAACCGCCAACTTCTCATTATTACCTAATTGGAAAATATCTAGTATCAGTGCCACCTAGTTGCATTTACCTAAGCTAACCAATAACATTTAACTCTGCCACAATAAATTGATATTAAAAAAGATGTCATCTTTGGATGTTTTTAACACTGATGACGCACACTTTTGCTACAAAAGAGGTTTTTTTGTTAAGGAAAAATCGACCTCCAAATAGTCAGCAAAGATACGAATGCGGACGTTGAACTCACTGATGAAGAAAGCGTCTCATCTCTTTAACTACACCCTCTTTATTGAAATGCAGAACCAATATTGTACGACCTTTGAAATTTTTCACTATATCGTTTTTGTAGTAAGAAGATTCCTCATTAACCACAACTACAGCTGTATCACTCCCTAAAATCATATCTTCAATTGATTTTTTAACTCCAATCATTCTAGAGCGGCTAGATAAAAGGGATTTCCTGAACTTCTCCTTACCTTTTTTCTCAACATCATATTGAACATGAACATCAAGGATATCATCTGACATCATGGCTAAAAAAACTTCAATATCTTCTTCAGTAGCATTAGGTTTTTTGCTGTTTTCTGAGGCCTTAACAAATTGAATTATCCATTCTTTAGTTGGTTCTGCATTTGAAGTAAATGAAGACAATATTAAGGCAAGAGTTAAAACTTTAATTAGCAATTTCATATTGGTATCTTTTATTGAACTTAAAAAATAACTATATCACTTTTGGCTATTAGGGGAAGTTGTAGTGTTTAATAAAAATATCATAAATAAATTTTTCAACCTCCGTTCCATAACAACGCGTATGTCTAAATTTGCCATCCTCCTCATAAACACTTGAGTTATAAATGACATATTTAATACCATCTTTACCCTGAACTCTTGCAGGGTAATTTTTTAAAGTTTCTAAACGACCTAACCGAATCATCATGTCTGATAAGCAACGTTCATCCATCTGAAACTCTGAAACATGATGACCAACATATTGGCTTCTTGTATAGCCTAAAACATCAAGTTCACACGTATTCGCATAAATAATAATGCCTTCTGGTGACACTGCGTGAATACCTATTGATGAGTTATCAATGAATTCTTCAGGACTTTCAATAAACATAAATCACCAAGGTCCCATACAGAGGCTTAAAATTGATTGCTAAAAAGGGGATAAACAAGAAGCAGTTAACGACCGTTTATCACAGCTATTATGAGATAGTCACAATCATTGTTCATTTGTACAAATACAATATATGGTATTATTGTAATAATACAAGTTTTTAATGCTCCTGACCGGAAAAAGCTTGTAGCGGAACGTAGCTATAACTAAGTTGTATCTTCCGCTCTGCGCACCAAGAAACAATTAGCATTTGATTAATTTAGAAGATAAAAATTAAACGACTTAGTGTTAAGTGATTAGGCTAAGTAATGCCACACAGCGGACTCTTTCATTAATGAAAAGCCGACCTCAAAACAGTCCGCTTAGATACGAGAGCGGACGTTAGCCTTGGCTATTCGGTTCGTTTTATTTGATTCGATTTCAATTAATTTCATTTTTAATATTTCGATGGTTGTTAAGGTAAATTCATCAGTATTTATCGCTAAAAATGAAATTCTGACGTGTAGTTGTGCTGGTGACTGGTGTAACTATATATTTAAGTTACTGAAATGGTGAGGTAACAAAGGATACTTAATCCTATGGTGATGGTTTAACGGTGAAACAACCTAAATTACCAAGCATCAGATATAAAAAAAAACACCAATTATGACAATTGATGTTTTATAAAATAACCAGAATATAAATTATTAAGATTGTTTCTTAAATCGACGTGATGCTAAACCAATCATTCCTAATGCAAAAATAGCAAGTGTCGATGGTTCTGGAACTGTTTGCACTACTTCCCGTACTTTATTAAAATTTAAATTAATACTCAATAAGTTATTTAGGTTGTTTCTGTAATAATGCTTAAACGAACCAGTGCCTCCGCCCAATGTCGTCGGAAAATCAGCCGCGTCGAAAGTAATATCATCATAGAATGTCGTCATTTGATTTTGCGTGCCATTTGTTCTTGCAAAGTACCAACTTCTATTAAACTGGTTAATATCTGCATAGAGTCCAGTTAAAATGGCTATCTCATTATTTGAAGCTGCAATGAGCGACTGAAAGTCAAAAGTAGCATTAGCGTATATGTTATAACTACTGGTCGGCGTGGTCGTAAACGTTGCGTTGGAAAAGTCATCGGATGTACCCGCCACCCCATCTAGTCCGTCATCATATTGGTTCATAACTAAAGACGTATCATCGAATGTCACGCTCCATGTTATCGTATCGCCTACGGATAACAGGGTGGTGTTTTCACTTGTTAAATCTGCAACGTAATACTTTGTAATGAGACCAGCGTGAGCGATAGAGCTAACAGATAACAGTAAACCTGCAAACGATGCAATTAAAAATTTAAATTTCATTTGATAATCCTCTTTATTTCTTTCCGTTAGAGTTGAAGGTAATCGTGTTATAAGTATTTTAGTAAGCTTAGGATACAAAGCAAAAACCACACCAAGCACGAAAACAACCTGCATGTCAATAGATTATGTTTTTTATATAATCTACCAATACTTAAACTGTAAAATAACCCGACACAACCAATCCAATCGACCAGCTAAATTACCAATTTGGTAGTGTAATTGATTAACACCACTATAGTTCAGTATTTTCAACACATTACTATCACCGAGCTAACAGATTTGTATTCAGTTAGGTTGATATATTACCCCTTGGTATAGCTAAGCCATCGAGCAATTGATTTTACTCAAAAACACCAGATTTAATATTAGCAACACTTACATGGAATATGATAAGAAAAAACACGAAAATTCAAACTCAGGGAGTCTTTATTATATGCTAGAGATAATAGGGTTTGATATTGAAAGTTAACTTAAACTAAAACTCAGTTAACGGCGGCTTAAGCTCCTAATGGAAGGTCAACGGCAACTATGAGCTTAAACCAGCCCCACAAGTGAGCAGAAAATCTTGACTAATATTACCCTAAATATGCTCCTGAATTTGCAAAGGCTTAATGTCAGCTATTGGCTAACCAATGTCATTAACTTAAGCTTAATTTACGTATTTACAATAAGTTAGCTAGTTGATAACCTAGCTATGAATTAAAAACATAGAGAAATCACCAATGAGCTGTTCAGTATTTAATTCAAATAGTACAAAAGTTGACCAATAAAATTCATTCAACTGAGTTTTTAGAAAATCACCGTAAAAAACCTACTGATTTCACTCGAAATCGCACGCTTACTTTTCCTCGTTTAATTAGTTTTATGTTGAATGCTCTCAATGGTTCAATTCAGGCTGAACTTGTTCGGTTTTTCAATGTTATCGATGATAACTACATGTCAAAAAAGTCAGTTAGCACCGCTGCTTTTTGTAAGGCCAGAGTGAAACTATCCCATCAGGCATTTATTGAGTTAAACGATGATTTAGTTCAAACGTTCTATGAAACTGCAACCATTGATAAATGGCAAGGCCATAGACTGTTAGCTGTTGATGGCTCAGTCACACAATTGCCTATCTCTGATAAACTACTTAAGCATTTCGGTAAAGCTCGTTCACATGCTGCTATGCCACATGTTCGTCTTTCTCAACTCTATGATGTTAAGAATAATATTACCCTGGATTTACAGGTAGAAAGCCATTCAACAGGCGAGCGTGAAATGGCGCTAAAGCATTTAAATAAAACCCAAACAGGCGACTTAGTCGTTTATGACAGAGGTTATCCTGCCGTTTGGTTTTATAAATACCATAGGCTAAAGAATGTTGATTTCTGCATGCGTATTGTTAAAAGTTCTAATGTTGTTAAAGCTTTCTTAGCAAGTGGAAAATATAGTGATATTGTTGATTTTCCTTGTATTGAGAAGTCTCTGCGTCGATGCAGAAAAGATAAAATATCGACAGAATCACTACAGTTAAGATTAGTGCGAGTTGACCTGCCATCTGGTGAACCAGAAATTTTGGTTTCATCATTAACAAACCTACAAGCTTATCCTACTGCTCTTTTTGCTGATTTATATTTCCAACGCTGGGGTGTTGAAGAAGATTACAAGGTATTGAAAAGTCGACTCAATATTGAGAATTATTCTAGTGTTTCTGTTGAAGGTGTTTTACAAGACTTACACGCTAAACTGTTGACTAAGAACCTTGCCGCTTCTTCGATCCATGATGCAAAACTAAAAATAAAGAAACCTAAAAACAATAGGTTCTATGATTATAAAATTAACTTCACCTTTGCGATAAATCAGCTCAAAGATAATATTGTTCGGTTCACAATGAAACTAGCGGATCTTGATCTATATGAATTACTGATAAGTAAAATATCAAAGAATTTAAGTGTTATCCGACCCAATCGTAAGTTTGTTCGCCAAGATCGTAGAAACAAGACAAATAAGTACCCAATGAATTATAAACGTATGTGTTAAATCCTTAAGTTAATGACATTGATTGGCTAACAGTTGACCTAAAGAACAACCACTAGTTAGCGTCAGCAATGCGCAGAAAGTGATCATTTTTATTCGTGGAAACCTCATGTTATTCAGTGGTCACAGTAAATGCTAATAGGTGATGCGAAGGACTCGGTTGAGCAGATTTTTAAAGCGCTATAAATAACATTTATGATACCTTGCAAAGCAGTGATGTTTTGCAAGGTATAAAAAAACCTGCTTAAGCAGGTTTTTTATACGCACAACGAATAGATAATCCTAGTTATGAGACATTCTATAATCATCACAAGCTTGAGTATCTTCACACTCGCCATACAAGTAAAGACTATGGTTAGTTAATTTTATTTTGTGAGTTTTAGCAATGTCTTCTTGACGCTTCTCAATAATATCATCTTCAAACTCAACGACTATCCCGCATTTCAAACAGACTAGATGATCGTGATGTTGTTTATGACTTAATTCAAATACTGACTTACCACCCTCGAAATGATGGCGACTAACAATACCCGCATCATCAAATTGGTTTAGTACACGGTAAACCGTTGCTAGGCCAATTTCTTCATGCTGCTCAAGCAAGATTTTGTAGACATCTTCAGCACTAATATGTTGATTATTAGGGTTTTGTAATATCGTGAGGATCTTGATCCGTGGCAGGGTAATTTTCAATCCGGCTCTTTTTAGCTCTTCGTTTTGTTCTGCCATCAACTTTATTCTCTAATTTGGTTCGTTAAACAAAATTATAGGAGGTTCTCTTCTCTGAGGGAAGTATTAGTTGAAATGATTGCTAATTTCATTGGATTTTCACCATTGCTTCGTACTAAACTGGCTTATTATCATCTGGTACGATGAGTGATTGTTGTTATAGGAGACAGTTAATGCTTAAAAGAGCATGGTTATTAAAATTTTTATTGAATATCTGGCCACCATTCTTTTTCACTGGAATTAAAGTAGAGTTAATTTCTAGCGACTTTCGGCATGCTAAAGTAAGTTTAAAAATGCGACCTTGGAATAAAAATGCAATGGGGGTTCATTTTGGTGGTTCATTGTTTGCGATGACAGATCCCTTTTATATGTTAATGACATTAGCGCGTTTAGGTAATAATTATTACGTTTGGGACAAAACGGCAGATATTGATTATATTAAACCTGGAAAAGGAGTCGTCTACGCTGAGTTTTCTGTTAGCGATCATTTTATTGATGAAATAATAGAGCAAACTCGCCATGGTGATAAATATTTGCCCAGTGTTGAGGTTTTTGTAAAAAATAATAATGGTGAGCTGATCGCAAAGGTAAACCGATGTTTGTATATTCGACAGAAGAAATCGCAGCGATAAAATATAAGATTACTGATACAAAAAAGCCTGCATGCGCAGGCTAAATCTAGGTGTTCATTTTTGTCTAAAATTAGTCAGCGAGTTCTGCTAAGCACATTTCATCAAAAACTTGTTTAACCCATTTATCAACACGTTCTTCGGTTAATTCTGGTTGGCGGTCTTCGTCAACACATAAACCAATGAAAGTATTTTCATCAACTAATGCTTTAGATGCTTCAAATTCATAACCTTCGGTTGGCCAGTTACCCACGACAATCGCACCTTTAGACTCAACGATATCTTTTAAAGGTTCCATTGCATCACAGAAGTATTCTGCATAATCTTCTTGGTCGCCTAATCCAAATATAGCGACTAACTTATCAGTAAAGTCAATTTCTTCAAGCTCTGGTAAAAAATCATCCCAATCACACTGGTTTTCCCCGTAGTACCAGGTAGGAATACCTAAAATAATTAGATCAAACTCAGCAATTTCTTCCTTGGTACTTTTAGCGATATCTTTAACATCAACTAATTTCTTACCTAATTTCTTTTGAATTGTTTTGCTGACAGCTTCAGTATTACCTGTATCACTACCGAAAAATAAACCTACAATTGCCATGGTATCAAACCCTTATTTACTAATATTTAATTTTTCTGTCGCCATTGATTCTTTCAATATCGACTCAATAAGTTCGCTACGACTCAGACCTTTGATTTTTGCCAAGTCGTCGAGCTGCTCAAACAAATCTGAATGTATTTTAAATTCAACTCGTTTTAAGCCATTGTTTTTATCACGTTTCACTTGATTGCGCTTGTTAATTTTAACTTGCACGCTACGCGAATGTGGATTTGTTTTTGGGCGCCCTGGACGCTTTTCATCACTAAACAAATCAATAGTGGTTAAATCACTCGCTTCTTTTGCCATTGTTATATATTAACCAACACCTTGGCTTTCCCAAACAAGCTGAATAATGCCTTTGGCAATAAAACCGGCACAACCTAAAAATAAAACTAAATAAACTACCATACGGCCCATTTTTGGGACATCATTTTTTGTCATTACATCATGGATAGATAAACCAATGAAAATAAAGATAAAAGCAAAAAATAAATTCAGTCCAACGGTTTCAATTAGTTCTAAGTTTTCAGCTAGCATAATTCACCCTAAAAATTTCAGGCGCACTATAGCATAAACCCACTTTTAAACACATAGTTTTTACCATGATTGATATTGTAAATGCAACATCTATTAATCTTGTTATTATATTTTAACAAGATTAATAGATAAATTGTTTGAAGTGGATCAATTTTGATTTCATAACCAAGTTAACTGTCTAAAAAGTCATTAACAATCTTATTAAAAGCAACTGTCTTTTCAGCATGTAACCAGTGGCCAGCACCTTGAATTATTTTCGCCCGACTATCCGGAAATAAGCGGTTGATAATCTCGCGATGTTCAGCCGTAATATAGTTCGATTCCCCACCTTTGATAAATAAAGTTTTGCCGCTAAATTGCTGCTGACCTTGGTATGCTTTCATAATTTGTGAATAAGATTGTTCAATGTTATTTAGATTGCATTTGAAGCTGAATTTTCCATCTGTTGCAGATAAGTTTCGTAATAGAAATTGTCTTACACCTATGTTATCAACAGATAAGGCTAATTGACTATCAGCATCTTTTCTACTGCTGACAAGTGCTAAATCAATATCTTGTAGGCCTTTAATAATATGGTTGTGGTGCGGGGGATAAGCCACAGGGGAAATATCTGCCACGATCAATTTATCAACTTTTACACTATGTTCGAGGGCTATTTGCATCGCTATTTTTCCGCCCATTGAATGTCCTAAAATACTAGCTTGTTCAATATTTAGTTTTGTCATTAACTCAACGACATCTTGGGCGAGTTCATCGTAGCTCATTGATTCGTCGTGGAATGACAACCCATGATTCCTTACATCAATATTAGTGACGCGATAATTATCCTTAAGGCCTTTTGCTATCATGTTTAAATTTTCTAAACTGCCAAATAGCCCATGAATTAAAATAACATCCTTGCCAATGCCTTGTTGTTTATAATGTAGTGTTTTTGTCATTGAACGCCCAATAGAGAAGTGTATAAAGGTTAGCAGTATCTTTAATTGTCTTAGTTTTTAAGATTTCTTGCAATTATTTTGTACTTATATTTGTATCACCATGAATATCACTGTAGAAAGTTTTCTTTAACATAAGTATAATTCCGCGCGATTCAAAAAATTCTAGGGTAATTAATGAAAAACATTGAAATAGATGAAGAACTTTATCAGTACATCGCATCAAACACCCAATTTATTGGTGAAAGTGCTTCTTCAATTTTACGCAGATTAACAGGCTTTCCTGAGGCAGAAATTGCACTTGAAAGTTCTATTGATAATAGCGCTACGACAGCTGAAACGTCAATTTCTGACGCTGATGACACAAAGGTTGCTAATATTGTTGCTCAGGCAACAGATGAAAGTTTAGCACCCATCATAGAATCCAAGGAACCTACTAGTGTAGTTCCTAGCATTGAAGATGTGCTTAATTATATCAATAAAGAAGAGCTGGCTATGCAACGCGGTGCAGTGGGTCGTTTCTTATTGATCCTTGCTGCTTTATACCGAGTACATAATGAAGGTTTCTCGGTAGTTTCAGAGATCAGAGGCCGAGATCGTTTGTATTTTGCTACCAGTAAAGATGAGCTTTCTGCAAGTGGCAGTAGTACTAAACCATTACAAATTCCAGATAGTCCGTTCTGGGTAATGACTAATTCAAATACAACTCGCAAAAAAATGATGTTGACTAAAGCATCATTAGCATTAGGCTACAGCGATTTGGATGCTGAACAAATCCGTGATCTTTTATAAGTAATCTCAATACTATGCTTGCTAATAGTTTAATAAGAATATTAAGGAAATATCATGACTATTCATGAACACGCAGGAAAAGCCGTTCGTCCACAAGACCGTATTAATATCGGTAAATTAGTGAGCGATTATTTCTTATTAACACCAGATGTTAACGTTATTGAACAACGAGTTACTTTTGGTACTTCAGGCCATCGTGGTAATGCGAGTAAGACTAGTTTTAATGAACAACACATTCTCGCTATTTGCCAAGCTGTTGCTGAACATCGTACAGAACAAGGGTTAAAAGGACCGTTGTTTTTAGGGAAAGATACCCATGCACTGTCAGAGCCTGCCTTTTCTAACGCGATTTCAGTATTAGTGGCTAATAATGTTCCTGTTGTTATACAAGACGATGACGGCTTTACACCAACGCCTGTTATTTCACGTTTGATTATTGCTCATAATAAATTATCTGAAAATATCAATAATCAAGCTGATGGTCTTATCATTACACCTTCTCATAATCCGCCAACCGACGGGGGTATTAAATACAACCCTCCTCATGGTGGCCCGGCCGAAGGTGGAGTTACAAAAAAAATAGAACAACGCGCTAACGACTTAATTGCAGAAAAATTAATCGATGTTAAACAAATAAGTTATAGCCAAGCATGCTTATCACCATTGTTATTGAAACAAGACTTTATTACTTTTTATGTTGAACAGCTCGAGCAAGTCGTCGACATGAAAGCTATTGCCAAAGCTGGTGTTAAAATAGGTGTTGACCCATTAGGTGGTTCAGGAATCCATTATTGGCCAGTTATTGCGAAAAAATACGATTTAAACCTTGAAATAGTAAACCCTGTGGTTGATGCCAGTTTTGCTTTTATGCCTTTAGATAAAGACGGGAAAATCCGCATGGATTGCTCTTCTCCTTATGCTATGGCGGGTTTGATCGCTTTAAAAGATAAATTTGATGTTGCTGTTGGTAATGACCCTGACTTTGATCGTCACGGTATTGTGACTAAGTCTGGTGGTTTGATGAATCCAAATCATTATCTAGCGGTTTCCATTTATTATTTAATGACTCACAGAGATTGGTCTAAAAATAGTAAAATTGGTAAAACGTTAGTATCAAGTTCATTGATTGACCGTGTAGCACAACATATTGACCGTCCGTTATCGGAAGTCCCTGTTGGCTTTAAATGGTTTGTTGACGGGTTAAGCGATGCTTCTTACGCCTTTGGCGGTGAAGAAAGTGCCGGTGCCTCATTTCTCGCCCGCGACGGTAGTTGCTGGACGACTGATAAAGATGGTTTTATCATGGCGTTACTTGCAGCAGAGATTCTTGCTGTTACCGGTAAAGACCCTTATCAATTATACTTAGAGCTTGCTGAAAAATTGGGTGAGCCATGTTATGGACGTGTTGAAGCCGTTGCTAGTTTTGAACAAAAGCAAGTATTAACGTCTTTAAGTGCTAGTGATATTACCAGCGAGATGCTTGCAGGGGAAAAAATTAACCAAGTGTTATCACATGCTCCGGGTAATGGTGCCGCTATTGGCGGTGTAAAAGTCACTACCGATAATGGTTGGTTTGCTGCTCGTCCATCAGGCACTGAAGATATCTATAAAATTTATGCTGAGAGCTTTATTGACCAAGCGCATCTTCAGCGAATTATTGCAGAAGCACAAGTGTTAGTTAGCGCTGCTTTTACTAAAGCAGGTTTATAAATACGTAATAGTAAAATGTAAATAAAAGAGAAGGTATTTGTTTGTTTAAAACCTTGCGATCAAATATCTCTCTTGAAAAATAAAAATAAGAGTCAATTATGTCTCACACTCAATATTTTCATAAACCCACCGTTATTAAAGATCTCATTATTATCGCTAGTTTAAATTTAGTGATGTTTATTATTTTTTTAAATAATGACTTTTTAGAGATTATTTATCAGTTTTCAAGGCAACATGAAGGTTTTGAATTAGATGAGATCATCCCACTTGGTGCTACTCTTTCTTTAAGTTTATTAATTTTCTCATATCGACGTATCAAAGAATTAGGGCGTATGGCACAAACGTTAGAACACTTATCCCTTATTGATCCCCTAACTAATTTGCCGAACCGACGGGCTGGCCAAATAAAATTAATGTCTTGGTGTCAAACGGCGGATAAAATGGACGAGACCTTTACCGTTTTTCAAATCGATTTAGATAATTTCAAAAAGGTCAACGATCTCTATGGAGAATCGATTGGAGATGAAGTGTTAGTGCTTACTTCTGAAGTAGTCGATAATAGTTTGCCTGAGCAAGCGACTTTATATCGTTGGTTAGATGATAATTTTATCGTCATTTTACCTACCTCGACTACATTTATGCCTTTTGATATTGCCAACACAATTCAGCAGAGCATTACGGGGAACATAATGCCTTCCACATTATCTCTAACCTGTAGTATTGGTTTTTCTATAAGAAGGCAAGGTCAAAGCCCTGAAGATTTACTGCATGATGTTGAAGATGCTTTAATGCATGCTAAAAGATCAGGAAAAAACATGATAAAAGCTGCTTAGCCATATACTTTTTCAAACAGT
>Ga0209396_1001199_pt1 | contig 29404 bp, 23 predicted proteins | sample GOMGulsemesocosm_6_FD_184638 | JGI IMG/M metagenome (GOLD analysis project Ga0209396, IMG submission 184638) | Methane-oxidizing microbial communities from mesocosms in the Gulf of Mexico - GOM8C Gulf of Mexico (SPAdes) (version 2) | ecosystem: Environmental > Aquatic > Marine > Cold seeps... | reverse complement strand
TTGTTTAGCGACAATAGCGCTGTGGTCCCACCTGATCCCTTTCCGAACTCAGAAGTGAAACGCAGTTGCGCCGATGGTAGTGTGGGAGTTCCCATGTGAGAGTAGGACATTGCTAAACTTCTAATTATGAAAGCCCGTTACAGTGTAACGGGCTTTTTGCTTTCTGAAATTCAATTTCAGTAAGTAAACTCGACTTATTTGTTGAGTGAACTACTATTAAGTATTAGTTATGTTTTATATAAACCCGTAGCTTTGCTGCGGGTTTTTTGTTTGTAATTACCCTGTGTGGAGCTGTACTCGTCAATGAGAAAGTTGTTATCTTCCCCTGTAAAAATGGCATTAAACGAAGCTGAAAGTGCTTCTTATCAAAATTCATTAAAGCACATTGCTGAGCTTACTTTGAACCTAATGGCGGTTAAAGTAGAAAATAGACCAGAAGATTTTTTTGGCTGGTGTACAGAGCTAATTGATGTCTGCCGCAATCGTATCAACATGGATTTACTTGAGCCAGAGCAGTTACCTAGCTTGAAAAAGTTAGAGCAAGTAGTAGTACTTGGGGCGAGTGTCAGTCAGTTTAAAATGGCGCGCATTGCTCCTTGGCCTATTTTTGTCGGTTTTATCGAGCAGCAAGCTGAGTTACATGCGCTCGAAGAAAGATTAGCATTACTTGACTACATCGATGTCATTAAGAATAAGCCATTAGCTGAAATGGTTGAACTTGAGCGTTTAGCTTTTGTTGGTAAACATACTAACCAGCATTGTCATACCTTGTATAATTTTGATGTCGAATGGTTCGCTTCCACTAAAGGTGCTAAAACCTTTCAAACGCTTATTGCAGAGCAACCAGAGCGATTTGATGAAGCATTAGCTCATATTCCTGAAACAGGTGACGTTACGCCAAAAGAGTATCAAAGCTTCGTTAAGGTTTACAAAAAAATATTCAATGACTATAAAGTTGAGAAACTTAGCGGTGAAAAGGCACCTCTAGCACCTGCCACACGTTTATTAGCAATGAAACGCCCAGATCAATTCATTGCTTTAACCAATGCTAAAATTGATGTGCTTTGCCAAGGTTTATCTATTGCTAAGTTTAATAGTTTTGATTTTGAAAGTTATTGGCAAGATATGATTGGCACTTTGCGAACTTTTGCCTGGTGGCATCAAAGTGAGCCTGAAAGTGAAGCAGAGCTTAAAATATGGAAAGCGCGAGCAATTCTTGTTGATCTATTTATGTTTGCCGATGAAAACTTCGCTTTTAGCTCTAACTACTTACGTATTCGCGATAAAAAGACCAATACTTCAGAAAGCAGTTATAAGTCAGGTCGTCGTGTACGTACTAAATTAACGCCTGAAGAATTAGTTGAGCAAGCGCTTGAAAACGAAGAGTTGCCAGTTTATCTGCAAGATCACCGTGATACGTTAATAAAACAAGTTAAAAAAGGTAAAAGCCCTGAACAAGCGATTGATTTGTTAAGAGCAATATTTGGCTAAAAGAAAAGCTCGATTATTAACAACTATATAAGGGGGAGATATAATCCCCTTTTTTTGTTCGTTCCCTCAATTCTTAATTTCACTTACCCAGCCAAAGTTCTTTTATCCTACTATTTATACTCGAATTTAGCTAAAATCAAATCGGTTGTTCTATTATTAACTTGCTGTTTGTTCTTGTTTTACTAGGTTGTTAACTCTGTTGTTTTTATTTTTCATAAATATATAAAACACGAAAATCCCGGCAAGTAAATGTGAAAACATAAGTGCTGGGTAGAGTGAGTATTCGCCATTATTGAAGCCTAACCATGCAAGAGGAATAAGTAATGCTAAGCGGTGTAATATCCCGAGAATACTTGCATCAATTACCTTATCTTTAGCATTAAGAGTTGATTGATAAACTATTACACAACCAGCGCAAATATAGCCCCACGGTAACCAAGTCAGATAGTGTTTTAAATGTATGGCTACTTTATCGTGTGGACATAATGTATTTGCCCAAAAATCAACTGTGTAGTTTAGCCCTAGAGCGATAATAACCTGTGCTATCAGCACCACAGAAAACATATAACGGTATGCTTGTTTTACTCTTTGATGATTACCTGTCCAGTAATTAAAGCCTATGATTGCCGGCATAGATGTCGTCAATGTCATCGGGATTAATAAGATGATAGCTTCAAGTTTAAAAATTAGTGCAAAAGCGGCTACATAAGTATGGCTATAGCTTGCGGCAATTAATGTTAATATTGCCAAACTCAACGGTGTAATCAGCTGTTGGCCAATAACTAGAATACTCGCCAATTTCGGTTGCTTACATTGCGTTTTCAGATCTGTCAGTGAAGGCCACTTAAGTTTGATTTTATTATGTAAAATATACAATGATATCAAACTAAAGCTTATATCACTTATGGCATGCACTAAAGAAATAGCGACTAAATTATCTAAATATAACGGGCTTTGCGGCAATAAAAATAATAAGGCTAAGCTGCCTTTTAGTATTACCCAATAAACCATAATAATACTGGCAAGTTGGCTGAAGTTTAAAGCGCGTAGGATGCCATTGATTTGCCAAACAACCCCTAAAAATATCCACGAATAATATCGATAATTGATATAATTTAATTGATCAGTAACTAAGTGGGGGGCTTCCAAAGCCATCTGATTTGAAAGCCAATCATCATTACCTAATAGTTGCAGCAGTTGTTCGGAAAAAGTTAATGCCAATATTGCAATCAATAGAAGTTTAAGTGCTGAGTTAAGTAACAGCTGACTTATGCTAAGACTGATATTATCTTTATCGAGACAAGCCGATTTTACTGCCTGATTATTACACCTAATGCTTGTTCCAACGGCAAGCGCTGTCATTGCCGCGGTTATGGGAACGGTGAAGCCAAAGGCTGTTAATGTCGCTGTATTCGTTAAAGCAATTAACCCAGATTCTAGTAGCTCATACATCAATAATAATAGGATAGCCATAAACATCGGCTGACTGTTACGCCAAATGACTGATGATATTTTCCCTTCAAGTAAACTCGTGTGATCTTTTACTGTCATCTATAAATTCTTCTAATTTCTTATATGGATAGCATATAAGAAGAGCAGCAATACTTTAATTAACTTTCGATATTCAATGTAACAATTTTTGTCATTAGCAGCCTCGCTTGTATTTAGCTAACTATTGAAGCTATTCCTCATTATAGTAAATCAACTATAAGCCTTGGCCAAACTGGAGAAACGTTTGATGTAAAATTTGCTCTGCTGTTTCCTTAGATAAGCAATGAGATAAAATATTATCGTTAAATGTCTCTTTGCTCACCTCTTTTTCTGCAGACGTCCACTTCATGTTTTTTAATACAACCTCAACTTTACACCTGCTGCTCTCATTTTTTTGGATATAGAAAATGTTAACAGTGTCACTGCGGTTAATGAGATTTTTATAGGGATAAGTATTTGCCGTATTTATCGTGGTTTTTTCAGCAGCCGCAAGCTGAACAATAATGAGTGAACTTGTAATAGCTAAGTATTTAAGGAATTGTATAGATGTTTTTCTCATTGTGATTCTCGATTCATGAGGTAAGTGTTGATAAGATATTAAGTATGGTAAGGTTGTAAAACAAACGATATAAAATTAATCCTAATTAAGAAAATCTTAAGTATGAAGTATTTGCCACCACTGAAATCCTTACAATTCTTCCTGGTAACAGGACAATCTAAAAACTTTAAGCAAGCAGCTGAACAGCTAAATGTGACGCAAGCTGCTGTAAGTCAACAAATTCGATTATTGGAAGAAAACCTCCAATCAAAACTGTTTGAACGTACTAATAAGCAAACAACCTTAACCGAAAAAGGTCGGATGCTATTACCCTTTATTCAAAGAGCATTTGATGAATTAACAACAGGTATTCAAGTTGTTACAGGTGATCCTACTCCACTGATATTACGGATATCGACAGTACATTCTTTTTGCTCTCTTTGGCTTATTCCTCGGCTTCAGGAGTTTCAAAAATTACACCCTGAAATTATGGTGCAACTTGCCCCGTCTGGTGAACTTGTTGATTTCAAACAATCTAATATTGATTTAGCAATTCGTATGGGAAGAGGCGGGTATGGTGACTTAGCAGAGAAAAAAATCTATGATGATAATCTCATCTTTGTTGCTAGTCCTAAGTTATTAGTTGGTATTGATAAAAATGATCCACAACAAGTATTTGATTTACCTTGGATAGAAGACACAAGTATAGGAATACAGGAAACATTTCAGGATTACTGTTCCAGTATAAACTTTAGCTATGAAACACTAGTTCCTGTCATGCAAACTAATGATGCACTGCCTTTGATTGATAGCGCAGTTCATGACCGTGGTTTTTTATTGGTAAATAGTAGTTTAGTCGTTGAGCACATACGTGCGGGTCGTTTAGTTAAATTACTCAACTATTCGATAAAAAGTCCCTATTCACTTTACCTTGTCGCGCCGGAACAGCAATTTTCATGGAATAAAGTTAAGTTATTTGAAGATTGGTTAGTTCCCAAACTCCTTAAGTCTTTCTCCGATCTAGACAAGTATTAACAAGGTTGTGTTGTTTTTATAATGAAAAAAAATCCCTTCGAATCATATGATCTTTAAACTTTCTGTCGGTGCCATAATTAATTCATTTCGTTGATAATAATCTAGAAATTCAAGCAGGGTACATATATGACCCTTTACTCACTAGATTAGATGCAAAGCAATGTTAATTGCTCTCCTGATTTTTAGTCAATATTTCTACCAATGAAAAATGTCTAGTGAAGTAGCGGAAGTCCACTCTATTGTCATAATAGTGGCTGTTTTGAGTATTATGACTAATTAGCTGCGTAATACTATTGAACATCAAAACATTAGGTTTTATTAATTACTAATACTCTAAGGCTTTATCGTTATTGGTGCTCTTTAATTGATGATCGCACTTCAAAATATAGCCATAAAACACTATACTGTATTTATGTACAGTTTATTTGGTTTTTTATGAAAGTTATACCCGTTTACATTGAAGCAGGGATATCAGGCTTTGAATCACCCGCAGCAGAATATAGAGAGCTAAATCTATCATTAGAAGAGTTACTCCTTCAGCACCCTAATGCGACTTTTTTTGGTCTAGCGAATGGACGGTCAATGGAGGGCAGAGGGATTTTTAACGGTGATGTGCTTGTTGTTGATAGAGTAGAGCATATTAGTAATGGCTCTGTAATCGTGGCAAATTTTAATGGCTGCTTTGTTTGCAAAATTATTGATACGGATAATGCATTATTGCTATCTGCCTCCGATGAGCACAAGGCCATTAAAATAACAGAAAGCGATGACTTTCAAATAGAAGGAGTAGTAAACGTATCCTTTAGATTGCACAAAAAACTTCCCGTACTGTTGTCATGTTTGGGTTAGTTGATGCGGTTTCGTTTTATGCACGTGCGGAAAAGGTTTTTGATCCAAGCATTAGGCATAAACCTGTTGTCGTCTTAACGAATAATGACGGCTGTATTTGTGCTGTCTGTCCTATTGCTAGGCAGCTAGGCGTACCTAAATTTGTTCCTTATTTTAAGGTAAAGTCGTTTTTAGCAAAGCATGATGTCGTCGTTCGCTCTTCAAATTATGAGCTGTATGCAGACTTAAGTGAAAGAATGATGAATGTTATTGCGCGGTACTCAGATAACCATTATGTCTATTCTATTGATGAGTCATTTTTACATTTCAAGAACTTTAGCTGTGTTGATAACTGGCATGAATATGGGCATGTTATTCGCAAGGCGGTATGGCGAGAAACACGGTTACCCGTTGGCGTAGGTTTCGGCCCGACTTTAACATTAGCCAAAGCTGCAAATCATGCATCGAAAAAACTATCAGGCTTTGATGGTGTTGCAGTGATAGATGATAAAGTATCTCGTAAAGAAATCCTCTCTCGAATGTCACTCACCGATGTCTGGGGAATTGGCAATAAATTGGGTAAAAGGCTAAGTATACTAGGGCTTAAAAATGGCTGGGATTTAGCTAATCAATCACCTAAAGCTATGCGAGCTCAGTTTGGTGTCGTCGTTGAACGTACTGTGAATGAATTAAATGGCATGCCATGCTTAGATTGGGATGAAATAGGACAAGACAAACAAGAAATATTTTCAACACGTAGCTTCGGGCAACGAGTAACAGACGGTCATGCACTAAAAGCCGCGCTAGCAAGCCACGCCAGTATTGTAGCGACAAAAGTTAGAAGACAGGGCTCCTTGGTTAAACGATTAGTTGTTTTTGCATCAAGCTCGCCACATGATGATAGTTATTATAAAAAATCTGTCATTTATGAATTTCCTACTGCGACAGACAATACCCTCAAGCTGGTGGGTGCTATTTCTTATGTATTTGATAGTATTTATAGCCAAGGTATTAGCTTTTATCGCTGCGGAGTGGGTGGTGTTGAGTTAGAGAGTAGTCAGTACCAGCAACAAGACATGTTTACTCTCAGTGTGAATAATCCGCCATTGATGAAATGTTATGACCAAATAAATCATCGCTATGGCCGTGGCACTGTGGAAGTCGCTGTTGCTGAAAAAAATGAAAAGTGGTCAATGAGGCGAAACTTTTTATCACCTCGCTCTACCAGTAACTGGTCAGAAATACCTAAGATAATCTGTTGATACATTTTTTTTGATAAAAGAAGTTAGAGGTAAGTATGTGTGGTCGATTTAGTGTAAACAAGGGCATTTCTCCCATTGTGAGTGAGTTATTTAATACGCACTTCCATGCAGAAACGAATGCTAATATAGCTCCTAGTCAATCAGTTGCAACGCTAGTTAATAGCAACTCAACTTATCATCAGGTTAATGCGCTATGGGGTATAAAACCCTCATGGTCTAAAAAGCTTATTATCAATGCTCAATCTGAAACGGTTTCGACCAAACCTACATTCAGACAAGCCTTTCAACATCAACGGTGTTTAATTCCATGCAACGGTTGGTTTGAATGGCGAACAGAAGAAGGCAAAAAAGTTAAGTACCTCTTTGAACATACCGACAAAGTACCTTTGTATATGGCTGGCATCTTGTTTCAGCATGAATTTATTGAATTAGTCACGTTAACAACAAAGCCTAACCTTAAATGTGGTCAATACCATAAACGAATGCCCGTATTTATTGCTGGTGATGATAAAGACTTTTGGTTTCAATCTTCGGCTCAAGAGGTTGAACCACTATTTCAGCCTGTAAAGGACGTAATGATTCATGTTGAATGTAGTAAGTAATTTTATGGTTAACTATGTACTCAAAGCGGAAGCTATGAGTAGCTTGTTGCAAATCTTTGCTTCAAGCTCATACCAGTCTTGGTATTTCACCTTTTAACGCTAACTAATCGCCACGGCATGTCCGTTGAAATTATAAACTTTGGCGCCAGGCTTAAGTCTATTAAATTTCCGGTGAACAGCAAACCAACAGAAATGGTGCTGGGTTATAAATCGCCACAAGATTATTTAACCGATGAATTTTATTTAGGCGCAACCTGTGGCCGAGTGTGTAATCGCATTGCGGGTGGTAAGTTTACGCTTGCCGGTCGTCAATATCAGTTACCTTTAAATGATGGTGAAAACTGTTTACACGGCGGGCCGGATAATTTTTCTTTACGTTATTGGCAAGTATGTAAGAGAACACTCACTAATAGCTCGGTTACTTTATCTCTCGTTTCTCCAAGCGGAGATCAAGGCTTTCCAGGAAACTTTGCACTATCAGTTACCTATCAATTAAGTGCTGATAATAAACTGACAATAGAGTATTCGGGCAATACTGACCTAGCTACACCGGTTAATTTGACCAACCATGCGTATTTTAATTTGGGAGAGCAAGACTGCCAATCGTTATATTTACAAATGATGTCTTCGACATTGCTTGAAACTGACACAGCCAATATACCTACCGGTAATATACTCCCGGTAGCAGATAGCGATTATAATTTTAGAGAGCCAGCTGTTATCGGCTATCGACAACAGCATACGGAAGATGAATCCCTTAAAACCAAAAATGGTTATGACCATTGTTTTATCTTGGATAACACGCCGTTTGCACAGCCTAAAGCAATCCTTACATCTCTGAAGAACCAAATTATCTTATCTGTTTATACCGACCAAACAGCAATACAGCTTTATACGGGGTTTTACTTAACGGGCAAGTTTGCTTCATATCAAGGTTTATGTTTAGAAGCGCAAAATTATACCGATGCGGACAATAATAAACATTTCCCCAGTAATATCTTACAACCCAACCAGCAATATAAACGAAAAATAAGTTATAAATTTGAATCGATAACTGAGCTTAATCGTTAGCCGCTTAAGATGAGCTTTAGCGCTTTATAAGTCAATAGCGTTTAGCACTTATTACTGCACAAGCATAACCGCTAATTAAGGTTATGCTTGTGTTAATGGGCAGGTAGGTTTAATTGTTCTATTTAGCTAGATAACAATTTTCCTCCCTTTAAGCTGTTTTGATAGTCTGTTCGATTGCCTACCTCAATTTTGAGATTAATCAGTTAAAAATCACACCACATTCATCTGAAGACAAGTAATGTATTCAAATTGAGATGAGGAGTAGATATTGATAAAGCGGGCAGAATGAATTTAACCACCCCTCTACACTTGTCAGACAACATACAAGATGATATCGTATGATGAGTTTACAGCGATAGTAGGGTTTATTATGAACAACAATCCAGGCACAGAGTTATTTTCACTAAAAGGTAAAACGGCATTAGTCACAGGTGCTAGCCGAGGTTTAGGCCGGGCACTGGCAATCGGCTTAGCGCAAGCGGGTGCAACAGTGGTTTGTTCCAGTTCAACTATTGGAGGCACAAAACAAACCCGTGAAAAAATTGAGATGTTCGGACAAAAAACGTTCGAAGTGGCAGCTGATTTATCTGATGCTAACTCTGTGCTGGCACTGGCCGAAAAGGCTGAGAGCTTTACCGGTCAAGTCGATATTTTAGTCAATGCCGGCGGTACCATTGCCAGAGCACCTGCTGTTGACTTTCCATTAAGTGACTGGCAGCAAGTGATTGATGTCAATTTGAATGCGACGTTTTTGTTATGTCAGCAAATTGGCAAAGGCATGTTGGCACGTGGTGAAGGCAAGATCATTAATATTGCTTCGATGCTTTCCTATACCGGTGGTATTACAGTGCCGGCGTACACTGCGAGCAAGCACGCTGTAGTAGGGGTAACTAAGGCATTAGCCAATGAATGGGCGAGTAAAGATTTGCAAATTAATGCCATTGCACCAGGCTATTTTAAAACCGATAACACTCAGGCATTACAAGATGATCCTGTTCGTAATGGTGAAATTGAAAAACGTATTCCAGCCGGCAATTGGGGCGAACCAGAGCAATTAGTAGGCGCCGCTGTGTTTTTAGCAAGTGCAGCCAGTGATTATGTCAATGGTCATGTACTGGCCGTAGATGGTGGCTGGTTAGCAAGATAGTCCAATAGCCTAAGCCGAAAATTAATTAAAAAGTTTAAATGTGAGTAAATAAAATGACAATAAATTATAAAACCCGTTACGCCGTAGGGCAAAATGAAGCAAAAAAATTTGATACAGAAGAAACAAGAGACGCATTTTTGCTTGCCGATTTGTTTGCAGATAATCAAATTAACTTAACCTATACCCATTACGACCGTTATATTATTGGGGGGGTGGTGCCCGTTGACTCGACACTGGCGTTAGATAGTATTGACCCATTGAAAGCTCCTAATTTTTTAGATCGACGTGAGCTGGGTATTATCAATATTGGCGACACCGGTATTGTGGAGGTTGATGGAAAGGTTTATACGTTGGAAAATAAGGAAGCGCTTTATGTCGGTGCCGGCAGTAAAAATGTCACATTTGGCAGTGAAAATGGCAAACAACCCGCTAAATTTTATTTAAATTCGGCTCCGGCACATTGCTCATACCCGACCAAAAAAGTGAATCGTGATAATGCTAAAGTACTTGAACTTGGCTCGCTGGAAACCTCAAATGAGCGTACCATTTATCAGTTGATTATCAATGGAGTAGTGGAAACTTGTCAGCTACAAATGGGCTTAACTATGTTAAAACCAGGCAGTGTATGGAATACCATGCCAGCGCATCAACATGATCGTCGAATTGAAGCGTATTTATATTTTGATGTTCCAGAAGATCAAGCTGTCTGTCACTTTATGGGCGAGCCTAAAGAAACACGCCATATTTGGATAACAAATCAGCAAGCTGTAGTCTCTCCTGCTTGGTCAATTCATAGTGGCTCGGGTACGTCAAATTATTCATTTATTTGGGGAATGGCCGGTGAGAATTTAGACTACGATGATATGGATAAATACATGCCAAACGAGTTAAGGTAGTTTTAATCATTCATGCTGTTCTTGAGTAAAAGTAGGTGGCAAATTTGAAGGTCATAATATTAATTATATTATTCGTTACGATGCTGTCTAGCTGTAGTAAACAGGAAGACAATATCGTACTAAGGGTAGGTCATACTGCGGATGTTAAACATTCTATCCATCGGTCCTTGATTTACATGGCTGAGCGTTTGAGACATTACTCAGAGGGATCTATGGAGCTTAAATTATACTCCAATGGTCAATTAGGCTCCGAAAGAGAAATGATCGAGCTTACTCAAATTGGCAGCTTAGCCATGACTAAAGTTTCTGCGGCAGCTCTTGAAGGATTCGTTCCTCAGATGAAGGTCTTTAGCTTACCTTATATCTTTCGTACTAGGGAACACCGCTGGCAGGTACTGCAAGGTGAAGTTGGCTTGGATATTCTCAAGGCAACTGAAAAGGCCCATTTATTTGGGATGGGCTATTTTGATGCCGGGAGCCGTAGCTTTTATTCGAGTGATAGCATGATTGCATCACCAAAAGATGTTGTCGGTAAGAAAATTAGAGTCATGAGCAGCCAAACGGCAGTTAAAATGATCGCTGCATTTGGTGGGGCTGCTACACCTATTTCTTGGGGCGAGTTGTATGCTGCTTTACAGCAAGGGGTAGTTGATGGTGCTGAAAATAATCCTCCAAGCTATTTCCTATCAAGGCATTATGAAATCTGTAAATTTTATGCTTTAAATGAACATACCTCAGTACCGGATGTCATTATTGGTAGTCAACATATTATGAAGGCGTTGAGTCTACAACAGCGGAAATGGTTATCACTTGCAATGAAAGATGCAACTGAGCGTCAAAAGGAACTCTGGTTAGCTGCGGAAAATATTGCTTTAGAGGAAGTAAAAAAAGCTGGAGTTGTCGTTATTTATCCTGATAAACAACCTTTTTTCGATGCTGTAGAACCTTTTCATGCAAGTTACAAAAATACAATGGTAGGTGAGTATCTTGAACGTATAAAACAAGTGGGTAATGTAGGGGGAATAAATTATGAGTAAATTTATTAAATGGCTTGATCTTATCATATCCAACATTCTAATTTTTTTGATGTTTTGTATTGTTTTAGCTGTATCTTGGCAGGTTTTTTCTCGTTATATCTTACATGCCCCAAGTTCAGGCTCCGAAGAATTTGCCCGATTCTTGCTTATTTGGATCGGTTTATTAGGCGCAGTTTATAGCTATCGGACTAAATCCCATTTAGGTTTAAACATTTTCACTAACAAAATGCCGGCCAAAAAGCAGAGGGTAGCAGAACTATTTTCACACAGTATGGTTTTCATCTTTTCATTTTGTGCATTGGTTTTAGGCGGTAGCAACTTAGTGATCCTTACATTCAATCCGGTGCAAACATCCGCATCTTTAGGGCTTAGTGTTGGTTATATTTACACTGTATTACCAATATCAGGCGTCATGTTTTGCATTTATTCTGTAAATGAAATGTTTACTTTATTACATTCGAATACTGATTTTGATGGAGAAATATAGTGGAAATCAGCGGCTTAATATTAATTGTTATATTTTTTACTTTACTCATTCTTAATGTCCCCATTTCATTCAGTATCGGTATCGCTACGTTAGTTACCATGCTCTACAGTATTGATTTTATACCCGTTGTTACCACAGTAGCGCAGCGTATGGTTGGTGGTCTTAACAGTTTTGCCTTGTTAGCTATCCCATTCTTTGTTCTCTCTGGATTAATTATGGGACAAGGGGGGGTGGCAAAACGCTTAATCGAGTGTGCTATGGCTCTTATTGGTATGCTTCCTGGCGGGTTGGCACTGGTTAATGTTTTGTCCTGTACTTTATTTGGTGGAATCTCTGGTTCAGCAGTAGCCGCAACAAGTGCTATTGGCAGCTTTATGATTCCAGAGATGGAGAAAAAGGGCTACGATCGTAATTTTTCAGCAGCGGTAACGGCAACAGCTGCCACTACAGGAATGATTATTCCACCGAGTAATATTTTAATTATTTATGCAATTGCCAGTGGAGGGGTTTCAATTTCAGCCCTATTTATTGCGGGATACTTTCCAGGTATGTTAGTTGCGTTTGCTTTGATGTCAGTCTGTTCAATATATGCAATAAAAAAAGGCTATCCACGGGAGGCAGTATTACCGTTAACTATTGTTATTAATAAAGTTGTTGCAGCTCTTCCAAGTTTATTGCTTATTTTTATTGTGATTGGTGGGATTATTGGTGGTATTTTTACCGCAACTGAAGCGGGGTCAATTGCGGTCATTTATTCCTTGTTTCTATCTGTGGTGATTTATAAAGAGGTTAAATTAAGACAACTTCCGGATATTTTATTAAAGGCAGGTGGGATCACTGCTATTGTCATGTTACTCATTGCGACATCATCAGCGATGTCTTGGATACTTTCTTATGAGAATGTCCCACAAACGATTAGTAATATCCTTCTGACAATTAGTGACAACCCATTAATTATCTTATTGATTATTAATTTAGCGTTAATCGTTGTAGGAGCATTTATGGATATGACACCTGCCGTACTCATATTTACCCCTATCTTCTTGCCGGTCGTAGAAAGTTTAGGAATGTCACCATTACATTTTGGTATTATGATGGTATTAAACTTGTCGATAGGTTTATGTTCACCACCGGTGGGCGCAGTACTTTTTGTTAGTTGCTCTGTAGCGAAAACGTCTATTGATCAAATTATTAGACCGATGATTCCACTGTATGTAGCGATGTTTTTTGCCTTGATGTTAGTTACTTACATTCCAGCTATTAGTGAATTCTTACCCCGTTTATTTGGTCTTTTATAATCAGTATCGGATAAATATCTTATTTTCGTAAACTAAAAAAGCCAACTCAGTGAGTTGGCTTTTTATTGTCTGCAGCTAACCCATACTAGGATGGGTCATGCGCTTATATTAAGCCGTCTATTTCTTATAATTATTAACAATGTCTAAATGGCGGTCTCGACTATTACCTAAGTGAGATAAAGTCGCATTTCTTGCTCCTGTGCTATCTTTATCTTCAATCGCTTGCGCAATAGCATGATGTTCGCCTTTAAGTATTTCGAGATACTCAGCTGTATTATATTTTTGTCCAATAGTGGTAATAATTTCACGAGCGGGAATAACGCCTTCACCGATATATTTGATGAAACGTGAAAAATAAGGATTGCCTGAAGCGTTTGCAATGGATAAATGAAATGCTAAGTCTTCTTTAACAGCATCACTGCCAGAAGCAAGTTGTTGATTAAAGGCTTCAAGGGCTTTCCATACTTCAGCCATTTGTGCTGCAGTTCTATTTCTAGCTGCCATAGCTGTCATTTCTAGTTCTACAGCCATTCTTAATTCTAAAATTTGTACCGCATCTTCGATAGAGTTAAACTCTTCTTGTTCAATAGAAAAACTTTGCTTTGCAATAGGATTGGCAATAAAGGTACCCACACCATGTTTGCTGATCACTAATCCTTCAGCTTTTAATGCGGCAACAGCTTCTCGAACAACACTTCTACTTACACCCGCTTGTTCTTCGATCATTTTAGATGAGGGGAGTTTTGTACCGGGCTGAAGATTACCTTCCGTTATCTGAGCTTTTAATGATTCAACCAACGTATGGGTTAAGCTACGTGAATTTTGAATCTGTCCTACCTGAAAGTTAGATGCACTCATAACGAATTTCTCCATAAAAATAGTAATGATATCTGATAACAATACTACAACAAAAATTATTAAATTAAAATAGATATAAATCTATACAAAACACTGTTTTATTTAAGTTTCACTATTAAATGTCATCAATTTAAATTAATCATTGGGCAGTTTTCTCTTCGCTTAGCACGAGCTGACAAATAATCCTTTTGAAAGTCTTATGTCATGTGATACGATGTGTGACAAGTTTGTTTTGTGTACTCTATATTGTTAAAGGGTTTAGTGTGAAAAATTATATCGTATTAGGAGAATGCATGGTTGAGTTTTCACCTGATTCTCTTGGCAATTACAAACAAGGCTTTGCTGGTGATGTCTATAACACGGCAGTGTATACCAAGCGTTTATTAGCTAACAATGCAGAGGTTGGTATTCTTACTTCCGTTGGCACTGATAAGCTTAGTTATCAGATGGTTAAGGCATTTGAAGAAGAAAGCATTAACACCAAGTTTGTACTTAAAATACCAGGTAAGCAACCCGGCGCCTATCTTATTGATATTTCGGCGACAGGTGAACGTAGTTTTGTTTATTGGCGTAATAATGCAGCAGCGAGATCAACGATGACTGCTTTGGACAAAGTTAAGAAAGAGACAATTGTCATGACAACCGATGTTTTTTATTTCAGCGGTATTTCATTAGCCATATTGTATAAGGAAGACAGGGAAGAGCTATGGCAGTTGCTTACTCAATTAAAAAACGCAGGGAAAAAAATAGTCTTCGATTCAAATTATCGTGCAAGCTTATGGTCAGATAAGGGCGAAGCAATTAAAGCTTTTGAGAAAGCTTTTAGTTACAGTGATATTGTCTTTGCGGGTGTTGAAGACCTAGCCTTACTCATGGAAATTAACAAGCCTGAAGCACTAAGCGAGTATTTAGCCACTTTCTCAATTGATGAATTAATTATCAAAAATGGCGAAAAAAATGTTTTGTGTATTAATAAGCATAAGCATCAATGGGTAGATATTGTACCACTAGAGAATGTGGTTGATAGTACTGCAGCAGGCGATTCATTTAATGCAGGTTACTTAATGGCAAGAAATACAGGGTTAAGTGTCACTGACGCTGCTAATATTGGTTGTCGTGTTGCTCGTTTTGTTATTGGACAACGCGGAGCAATTGTCGATAGGCATAAGTTTACAGAGTTTATAAACAAAGAACTATCTGATATCAATTAATTAAAATTATGCATGAAGTGATGGTATAGTTAATTTCTCCACCTACTTAGAGGTGACTGTTCTATTCACAGAGAGTTCGCTATGTTTTCTTATCCACTAAATAGATTAGTCACACGCATAAGTTTTATAATTTGTATTAGTTTTATCCTAAACATTACCCTAGTTGCAAACTCTAGTGCCAAAGATTCATTGGTACTCAGTAGTACGTTGGAATACGATGAAACTAACTGCGTAACAAATATTTTGAAAAAAGCATATGAAGATATTAACTATTCTTTATCATTTATCCATCATCCATCTGCACGCGGCTTACTAGAGTCTAACTCTGGACGAGTAGATGGAGTAACTGCACGAAGAAAAGCGATAAATGAAGAGTATCAAAACTTAATAAGAGTTGGCCCACCTATTTGTCCTATTGAGATTGTTGCTTTCTCAAAAAAAAAATATAAATTTGAATCTGTACGTGACTTTGAAAATTTAGTCATTGGGTACAAACGAGGGACCGATATTGTTGAAACAATGATGGAAGGTATTCCTAGCTTTCCTTTTCTTAGCTATGAACATTTAGTAAAAAAACTAAACTTAGGTCGCATTGATATCGCTATAGGCGCCCGTAGAGATATGATAAAAATAATTTCAGAAAAGCAATATGAACAATTATTTTTACTTAAACCTATACTGGCACACAAACCTTTATATCACTTTCTTCATCGAAAAAATGAAGATTTGATTCCACTTGTAAATGAATCGCTTATGAACCTTCTTGAAAGAGGGTATATTAAGAAAGCAAAAAAAGAAGATGAAAATCGTTACCTGATACCCAAATCATCCAGTTAAAATAGCATTTGAGCTTACTTATTATCAGTTTAGTAATCAAATGCCTTAGCTTCTATAAGTAACCATATAACCTAAACGACACTGTCCTAGGTTATTGGTAGTATTCAAACATAATTATTGATGAATTCTAATTATCCCATGGTAATAAGAAACCATATTTTCTATTTGAAATCTGACGATTTCAGCTAAATAGAGTAGATATATTATTCAGTATTTTAGCTGCTGAGAGGTGATACGTTATCAGCCTTTCATCTATCGCTTAAACTCTTTTATAGGTTTATCTGGGTCTATAACGTGTAGTTTGATTGTTGATAGCTATGGCCATAGAAACCGTTAGTGGCAACTAAAAATTGCGCATGGATGTAAATGGACAACCTTTGTTGAAAAAGTACTTGTAGTGGGCTTTAGGCTCTCTTAATACAAGAAAAACACATCAAATTTGGCTTTGTTGTAGATCGCTGTTGTCGTCTTAATTCAAGTTGACTCCAGCCCTTATAGATACGGATATGGAAGGTATTTTTACTCGAATACGGAATATAACTACAACCCTTTAACAATAAGGCTTTCACCATTTGACAACAAAGCTCTGGAACAGAGCCTCAAATTTACTTAATGTTGATAGTGTTTTGTTAGCCAATAGGATATTTTAGGAAAATATTCAGCAGCTTTTAGCGTCGACAGGGGATGATAAAATTGTACAGGCGAACAAAATAAAAATATAATATCTTGTTCGTCTGCTCAATTGTTAACATGGCGGGATCAGTGATTAGAAAGTTTATATACTTCACTTCCTGTTAATAAATAAGCACCAACGGCGTAGATTTGTGTATCCTCAGCTGAAACATTATCGGGTTTATTACCAATTTGTTGTACCCAACCTAATTGACCATTCGGTTGCACAGCGTCGACTAATGCAGTCCACGCTTTACGTACTACAGGTAAAAATGTTTGTTTATCTAATATTCCTTGGTTAATACCTGAGGCAAAAGCAAAGGCCATTAATGCAGTACCACTCGACTCTTTAAAAGGTTTTGACTCAGGCGATAAAACGGATGGACGCCACAAACCATCGGCTTGCTGCGCTCCGGCTAAGCGTGTCATCATTTTATGAAAAATATCTTCATATTTAGCTCTGCTACTATGATCTTGTGGTAAATTTTCTAAAATTCGAGCCAAGCCTGCGGCAACCCAGCCAACCCCTCGTGCCCAGATCACTTTCTCACCATTTTTTTCACGTTTATCGAAAAATCGAGAGTCACGGAAAAATAAGTGATCCTCTTTGTCCCATAAAAAATTAACCGTTGCCCAAAACTCTTTATCGGCAAAATCTAAGTATCGCTTGTCGCCAGTTTGTTTGGCTAAATCAATCCAAACGGGTGGGCCCATAAATAAAGCATCTGCCCAGCACCAACGATTTTTACAAGGAACTAATGGGAATTCACGACCGCCAAATTCATCATCTACAGCATGTTTATCAAAGAGAGATTTTTGTTTAACGATTTCAAAATCAAGAGGGACAGTCGAGGGTGTTTGCATGATAATGTCAAAAATAACTTTTAACGGTATTATCATTTCTGGCTCTTGGTATTCTTTATAAAGATCTAAATATAATTGGCCAATGGCATAATCATCAGCGTTATAGATACGAGGAGAAAACAAGTAGTTATTTTTCTTAGCAACATCATATTGCAAATTAAAGTAACTCGTATCTCCATGAGTTTTAGCCAATTGAGACCAACGTGTCATCCCGACATGATAGGCTGCATAAACCCAGCCTTGAGGATGACTATCACTGTCAGTAGGTGCCATAAAAGCGCCTTCATCATATCCTTCAAACAAGTTAGTTTCTTTATTAAAGCGGGTTAACTGCCAGTCCGCGACCTTTTTCATCGCTTTAAATACTTCAGGCTTTTTAAAATCTGATGAAATAGTCGAGTGAGTGTTTATTGCTTGTTCATTGTCATTAGTCGTGCTGGTTGATGAACATGCAAATGAAGTCAAGATGCATATCGATATCGTCATTTTTTTAAATGGTGAAGTAAAATTCATCAGTGAGCCTCACATAAATTTTTCGTGGTGGGATAATTAATCATATTTTTGAATTTCTTTGTGATTGATATGGGGTGTTCTATGGACGTTAACCAGCAACCTAACTCTGCTTTTAAGAATTGGCTATCTTTTTGTGGGATATCTTTTAACATTAATCGTGTCAACTGATAAGGATCCACCTTGTTATCATATAACGCGATTAAGGTACCTTTATTATTGATAGCATAAGTATACTTGTGAGTTCTAATACCTACCTCACCTACTTTTCCATAATACAGACTAGATTTTGGTCGCATAACATCGGTATTATTAACATCTATTATAAGGGGAGAGTAATCTGTACCTTGTACTTCTGCTGGTATTTTATCACCAATATCAACTAAACCTAAAAGGGTTGGCATAATATCAGGCACGCTAATTAATAAGTTATCCACTCGATGAGATAATTTCTTTGGATAACTGACAATAAAAGGAATCGAAAGGGATTCTTCACGTACGTCATTTTTATGTAGTTTTCCATGACTTCCCATCATTTCACCATGATCAGCGGTAAATAATATTAGCGTGTTCTCAGCTATTCCTTGTTCTTTTAAGGTTTTGACTACTCTACCAATTTCTCTATCGATTAATGTGACCATCGAAAAGTAGTACTTTGCGTATTTCTTAGCTACGTCAATGTCAACATTAGCGCGATTTAACAAATCGTTGAAGGCCTTATCTCTATAATATTGATTGTAAATACCTTCATCAGTATCGTTAAGACTATCATATGGATTATGCGGCGGGTCCATTGCCCATAACATACTAAAAGGTTTTAAAATGTCACGCTGACCGCGTGAATTTTTTATATATTCAATGATTTGATCTGCTTGTGAAACGGCTGAATATTCTCCATTGCGATGAGCTTCACCGTCTTTCTTTCCTGCAATCGCAAGTGGATCATTTGAATAAATTACAGGGTTCTTGTGAATATGACTGATATTTTGATACCAGTATTCAATACTATGGCGACTTTTTCCTGGTGGGATATAAGTATCGTAATCAGTTTGTGCAATGAAATGGCCACCTGGTGCCTGTGATGTGCCCTGGTAATTTCCTACCTGATCGAATAAAGGTTGATTGACATGCCAATGCCCTTTCCCAAAAAGTGAAGTGTTATAGCCCGATTGGAAAAGTACATCAGTTAGCGCGTTAATCTCCAATTTCAATCCGATGTCACGATCTTTACGTGTGTTATTACTTACGCCATTTTTATTTGGGTACATGCCTGACATTAACATGCCACGAAATGGGCTACAAAGCGGGTAATTTGATATTGCTTGGTTAAAAACGATACCTTGTGAAGCTATTTCATCGATGTTAGGTGTGAACACTGGGTCACTAACCCCATTCAGAGCACCTTTAAATTCAGGCTTATTCCAAAAACCCATCGCAGAACGACGCATCTGATCAGCAACAATAATGATGACATTTGGTTTAATGTTTTTTATTTCCTTTTTTTCTAGGGCACTTGCATAGCTAAAAGGAGATAAAAAACAGAATATTAAAAGTAAACTGTTAAAACTAAATTTCATAATGAAACCTTAAAAAATATATTCATATAACAAAGAAGGGTCGGTACATACCGAGCCTTCTTTTAGAGTTGCAAAAGCTCTATTCATTCATGGATGAGTTTAAAACGTTGCTCTTACACCAACAGAGAACCTTGCGCCAGTATCTTGTAACGATAAGAAGCGTGATTCATAAGTGCTATATTTTCTTGTGTCCTCATCTGTAATATTTACTCCTTCGGCAAACACAGTGAAGTTCTCATGTAAATCATAGCTCACAGAGGCATCAAATTGACCATAAGCCTCAGTTTGCACTGGCTGTCCACCGCGAGAACAGGTTGCACAATTAACATAATCACTACGCCAGTTATAAGCCAAACGCGCTTGTAATGGACCTTGCTCATAATAAGTTATAAGGTTCAATGAATCTTTTGATAATCCAGCTAAAGTGAAAGACAAATTGTCTTGACCTGGTTCAAAAGCAGCATCACTGTCGATATAGGTATAGTTAAACTGAACACCAAAACCACTGTCGAAGTTATGTAAAACAGCAAACTCTAACCCTTGTGCAGTAGAAGACTCACTGTTAAATGGCTTAGTACTTTCAAAGTCTAAATCTACATCACCACTTGGTTCCCCATCAATAACACTTGGAACAGATAAGGTTTCTGTACGTGTTTGATCGATAATCCAATTGTCGATATCTTTATGGAATATGGTTGCACCAACGTAGCTATCATCGCTGTAATACCACTCTAAGGCTATATCAATGTTACTTGAGGTATAAGGTTTCAGTTCTACATTTTTACCACTAATGGTGCCATTAAAGTCAATATCGCCATTAACATCGTAAATACCAGTGCCGTTATAATTTACAGTCGGTCTTAAGTCATTTAATTGAGGGCGAGTTAAGGTTTCAGAGTAAGCAAAACGTGCAACAATATCATTAGATATGTCGAATTTCAGGTTTAAACTAGGCAACAAGTTATTGTAGCTTGCATCGCTGCTTATGGCTTCGCCCGAGGTTTGGTTGAGACTGGCGTTACCTGTAGCAGTATCAAGCACAATAGCGTTTAACACATTACCATTACCAAATGACTCCGTATTGGTTTCAATGTAACGAAGGCCTAAATTACCAGACCAACCGTCACCAGCTAAGTCTGCTTCGATATACAGTGCAATCGTTTCTTCCGTTACTGCCCATGATTTACCTGCATGATGTTGGGGAGTAAATGCACCTAGTGAGCTTTCGTAACCTTCCGTACCAGCTAATGCTTGAGCGGTGTCTAATTTTGCAATGGCAGCTGCCACTGCTTTATCAGCAGCAACTTGTGCTTCTGCTTCCGTTGCATATTTAGGATCCCCATTTTCGAAGTTATTCATGATTTGTTCGCCAAAACTTGCGGTTTGCGCATAAATTTCATCGGAGTGGAAAAAATTCACTAAATCTTGAGGATCATAACCATACCAACTATTTACAAAACCACCGTCTAAAAATCCGCCTGAAGGCGTAACGTCGTACATGATGCTAGCTGGAGCATTGTAATGGAAGCCACTATAAGCTTTAACTACGCCACCCCAGTTTGTTTCGCCGTTATTGGCTACTTTTTCACGGTCAGAATAATAAACGCCTGATTTTATGCTTTCAACTACGTCGAAATATTCTACAAACCAAGTCGCATCTATTCGCGCTTCAGTGATGTCGTCGTCAAAGTCTTTGCTAAAAAATTGTACATTGTTGTTATAATACGAGTCAGTAGAGCCTGCAAAATCTTCATCAGCGCCATTCCATGTGAATGAATCGCCACTTAATGCAAAATGTGTTGGTACTTGTGTAGGGTTTGATAGACCTACTTTAGCATTGTCCCCTGAACGTGCTTCAGCTGTAGATGTTTGTACATCAAAGGCAATATGTAAGTCATCATTGACTTGCCAGTCAGCATTTAAGCCAATCATGGTTGTTTCAACATCACGATTTTCTGAAGCGTAACTTGCACCATTCCATTGACCAGTACCTAGTTTACTACCGTTATCCCATAATTGATAAACACCTTGAGAAACAAGAGGCTTAGGTACACGAGTAAAGGAATCTACTGTGCCATTACCATCAATATTGGCATTATATAGCGGGTTAGAAAACCAACGGGCTAATTGGGTTTGGCTATCGTCTACGGTTAATTTTGAATAAAGCACATCGGCGGTAATTAATAAGTCATCACTGGCTGCCCATTGAGCCACTAATGTTGCGCCAATACGTTCACGGTCTTGAAGTTTATAATTTTGAACGGCATTCTGTGGACGTAAATATTTCTCGTTAGTACCTGGGCCGTATGGATCATTACCCTCAATAACATAATCAGAACGATATCCACTACTAATACTTGCTTCATCAATACGTGCTTTGCGATCTTGGTAAGCAAAGGAAGCTAAAACACCAAAAGTATCATTGAAATTTTGGCTAACTAGGCCTGAAATATAAGGTGTAGTTTCTTCTGATAAGGTGTCATAAACACCTTTTAGGTTACCGGCAGCTTTGAAACCGTCGTAGTTAAGTGGTTTAGCCGTCTTAATACTAACTAAGCCACCAATACTACCTTCTAGTTTTGACGCTTGTGATGTTTTATATACATCAGCACCACTGATTAATTCAGAAGCGAGCATGTCAAATGAAAATGCACGGCCACCATCGTCAGTTGGTACAGTACGTTCGTTAAGTAATACTGTATTGAACTGTGGACCAAAACCACGAATAGATATTTTTTGACCCTCACCAGCAGAGCGGTCAATTGTCACACCCGTGATACGTTGTAATGATTCTGCAACGTTTTGATCAGGGAATTTACCTAAATCTTCAGCGGCAATTCCATCAACGACAGAGCTATCAAAACGCTTGTTGTTTAATGCAGAAACTAAACTACCTTTGATACCCGTTACAGTAATTACTTCTACTTCAGTGTCATCAGCTTTTGGTGTAGCTAATTCTTCTGCGAGTGCAAGATTTGATAAACTTAATGGTGCAAGAACTGCAAAAATTGCACTAGATAGTATATTTCTTTTAAATTTTATATTTTTATTTATTTGAGTATGCATTTGAACTTTCCTCTCAATACTTCTTTAGGTATCTTTGTTGTTGTATGACTTCATACGAGTTGATTTAAAATATATCAGAGGTCAGGTTATCATACAAGTGGTTTGTTCTTTTTTTATTCAATAATGTTAATGTCGTAATTAAGGCATTAATTATCAAGGTATTAATGCTCACCCGTAAGATGGTTACTTCATTTTATGAGTATTTAAATAAGAAGTAACAATCAATGTAGTTTTACTTTAATAATATTATATGACTCATGTTTTATATGTTGAGCCTTAAATAATAGGCTCTAAAAGCCAAGTTCACGTTTAAATATAATGTATGTACTGGAGATTTTAGTTAGGTATTTTGATGGACTGAAGTGTTGAAGTAAGTGAAAATTGTTTATTAATCAATTTTCACTTTATTTTAGTTTATATAAGCTCAATCATTACTTGATAAATAGTTTTTCCAACTCTGGACGTTGTTAAATTCTCCTGCGCGTTCCCAAGCGTAACCCGCGGAATATTCGAATTGTCCTTGTTCATCGGTGTGGGATATCAGCCAAATATGGCTTTTATCTTTTTCTTGGGATTGTCGTTCTATAATATTATCGATTAAATCAGGGTTAACTCGCGCCCCTGTACCTATGTGATGTCCAGCAATTTTTTCCCAAGTTGCTATCCAACCGATTTTTTCATCTTGATAAATACTTGCTTTGCCATCGTGAGTTGATAGTCCTATAGCAATACTAAGATTTTTGGCCGGTTTACCATTAAGAAGAAATTTTGATTTCACCTGAAATAACTGTGAACCCATTGCTAGTGTTATAGACTTAGTTTCTTGTACATTCCCCAAACTTGTTTGCCATTCATAATCTAATTCAAAAGAGGTTTTTTGGCCATTATTTTCAATAATTCGCCAAGCTTTATATGCACCTGCAGGGTAGGGTTTTCCTTCTATCCATAATGCTGTACCGCCACAACCGCGTGTAGCTCCAACATGATAAGGATCATGTCCTTCGCCCCAATCAGTATGGTAACTAATGCCTTGTGTATGATTGTAATACCATTTATCAATGATTGAATAATCTACTCGTTTTAACCAACAATCAACACCACTTATTGCTCCAGAAGAACGGGATGATGGGCCATAAACTCTAAAGGCTACTTTATCGTTTTCCCAGGCAAAGTCATCTTCTCGTTCAGGCACGAACTTACTGTAGGCCTTTACTACTGTGTCACTTTCTACAGTGTTTATAGCGCAACCACTAATAGATAGTGCTAAACAACTTATGGTAGTTAAAATATATTTTTTCATGTTAATCTCATTTGTTAATTTTATTGGGTGACAACGTTTTGAGTGGTGGTTATTGCTCATAGTTCTTTTTCAGCAGTAGCCACTCATTTAACATTGAGGTTATCCATTGTGGAGATTTACCTAAGCGGTGGTGTAACTGAGCTTCAAATAATGAAGGCGGGTTAGCGGGTTTATTATGACTGTCTAGTACAGATAAATTTTTCTGGTTTACATGGCTAGCAGTACCTTGATAACCGACAAGTATTGGATTTACAGCGGTTAAGAAACCATAAAGGTCTTTATCGTTTTTTGGCAGCTGCCAAAAATCTAGACTATTAGGGTTATCTTTACTTATAAAATCACCTGTTTGTTTATAATTCCAAATAACTAAACCTTCAAGGTGATTGGGTAGGGCAGTATAATTCCCCCCCCAACCGCCAAAACCGTATGCGGTAATAGCATCAAACAACGTATGCCGAGGAAATACGGCATGTGCATCAATTCCGCGAGATGTAGGACTGTAAAATTTCCAAATAACATTGCCTACTGACAAGTGAGAGGCTCCTGGGCCATGCCATTGTCCTGACAGAGTATTATCAATATTTAAACCAATGAGATTTCGGGTACCAAAAGTAATACCGAAACTGAAATGACCGCTATTTCCTTCTATCACGTTAAGTAAAACACTGTTTGCAAGACCACCCTCTATGTTGACAGCACTTGATACATTAACAAACTTATTGTTTTTAACCCATGAATGCTTGGTTCTAATCAGCTTTACAGCGGTAAAGCCTGAATCGTGTATAAAATTTTTATGGTGAACAAAAGGTTCGGTAAAATTGCCAATAAATTGTATGTTTTCCATGCCTACATGACTAATTGAGGGAACTGTTCCTATTTTCCAACCGTAGCTAGATTTAATATTGGTCAAAGTGGGTCTTTCGAAGTAAAGATGTTTGCCTATTATCTTTTTTATTTGGTGGTTTTCTGCAACCATAACCCCTTTGGTATTAATTCTTGTCCAAATACTACGTGTAGGTTTGTTTTTTAGGAATTCTTGGTTTGCGGCAACATTTTCCATTTCAAACGTGATCATATCCCCTTCGTTAAAGATACTGCTATCTGCCACAGAAACATAACTGCTGTTTGGTAATGCATCTTCAGTAATGGTAGTTGAAGAAATATATTGGCGTTTATCGCTATTTGAGGTTAATGCTCGGCTATTTTGGGGTTTAAAAGTTATCATCGCGGGAACCGTCCACTTCTTGTTTGGAGCGGCTGGTAATAAATGATGCTTCATAAATAGTTCTGTGGGGCTGCTTAGTTCTTTGCTACCACGAAGAATAATATTTGATTGTGAAATCATTAAACCTTGATTTAGATTTGCTTGTTCATTGATCAAAAACCTACCGCTAGGAAATTGAATAATACCACCGCCAGCTTTTTGAGCGGCATTAATGGTGTTTTGAATAGCTACTCTGTCTTCAACCAAATCATTTGGCACAGCACCATAATCAACTACATAGAATGTGGGTAAAGAGAGAGTGGTAATGTTGTTGTTGGAAAAATTAACACCAACATTTGAGAAGTCTATTAGTGAAATAGTCGCGTTACTATTAGTTACATATTGCTGCCAAGTCTTAGTCAATTCAGGTTTAGAATGACTAAATTTTGCATAAAGCAGTAAAAGTAAAAGAGTTAATACCATCACATTTCTTTTCATTTCAGATTCACTACCCTATAAATTTTAAGTAAGAAGTAAACGAGTCAGTTCACTATCTAAGAATAAGTCATGAAGCAGTATCACATGACGTAAGATGTCATACAAGTGGTGCTGTTAATTTAATTTCTTCACCATTTAGCTGACCCTTTACACCATGTAGTTAGCCATTTTTATTTTATCTCATTGTAAAATATAGATAATATTTCATTCCTTTTTGATTTTATTGAAAAACTCCTTGACTCGAAAAAATTAAGTTGTATGCTTGTATGATAACATATGTGTTATAAGTTATGAGTCTGTTTAACTTATACAGATTAGTGAATAAAAGGTAAGTTTAATTATCTTGTTAAATTTACCTTATTTATTTTATTACGGGTGATATAAATACAATGAAACATATAAAGTTACTGCTAGTTTGCCTATCAATACTATTAACCGCTTGTAATAGTGGTTCAGCAAAAGTAAGTCATAAAACGGATATAAAATTAAACAAGAGTAAACCCAATCTAATCATTTTCTATATTGATGATTTGGGGTATGGCGATGTATCAAGCTATGGGGCAACTAGCGTGAAGACTCCAAATATTGATGAACTTGCTAATAGAGGGGTGAAATTTACTGATGCTCACAGCACTGCAGCAACATGTACTCCATCAAGATATTCTTTATTGACAGGAGAGCATGGTTTTAGAAGCAACGCAGCTATTTTGCCCGGCGATGCGCCAGCATTGATCAAACCAGGAAAAGCTACACTGCCAAGCTTATTAAAAAAATCTGGTTACACTACAGGTGTTGTAGGTAAGTGGCATTTAGGTTTGGGTGATGGTTTTGTTGATTGGAATAAAGCCGTTAAGCCAGGGCCTTTAGAAATAGGTTTTGATTATAGTTTTTTATTACCTGCAACGGGTGACAGGGTACCTACGGTGTATTTAGAAAATCATCATGTGGTGAACTTAGATCAGGCTGACCCAATCAGTGTCAGTTATAGTAAAAAAGTGGGTGACCGACCTACTGGTATTGAGCATCCAGAGTTACTCAAGTTTACAGCGGATAAACAGCATAGCCAAACTATCGTAAATGGTGTTAGTCGTATTGGTACCATGGGTGGTGGTGAAAGTGCTTTATGGGTTGATGAAGAGTTTCCAGACGTTTTCACCGCAAAAGCAATTGAATTCATTCGAAATAATAAAGACAAACCATTTTTCCTATTTCACTCTTTTCATGATATCCATGTGCCACGAGTACCAAATCCTAGGTTTCAAGGGAAAACAGCGATGGGTCCGAGAGGGGATGCTATTGTTCAAATGGATTGGATGGTTGGTCAAGTGATGAATGAAGTAAAATCCCTAGGACTGAGTGAAAATACCATTGTGATTTTTACTAGTGATAATGGACCTGTTTTAGATGATGGTTATGATGATATGGCTGTTGAATTGTTAGGAAGCCATAAACCGGCAGGACCATATAAAGGCGGAAAATATAGCGCTTATGAAGGTGGAACAAGAGTGCCAATGATAATTTATTGGCAGGGTAAAAGTAAAAATGTAGAAAGTGATGCCTTGATTTCACAAGTCGATATTTATGCAACGATGGCGAATCTATTAGATATTCAATTGGCTAATGATGAAGCAATTGATAGTCAAAATCATCTTTCAGCATGGTTAGGTGATACTACCAAGGCAAGAGACTATATGCTTGAAGAGTCGGTGGGAACTTTATCGTTAAGAACTCTAAGATGGAAATATATTATGCCTATACCGCAAGATAAAGCCTTACCTAAGTGGTTAGCCAATAAAGATATAGATATGGGCTTTTCCAAGCAGCCGCAACTATTTGATCTATCGATTGATCAAGGTGAGGCTCATAATATTGCGGATGATAACCCTAAAATTGTTGAAGCATTACAAAAGAAAGTCGATGAATTTGTTTTAACTGGTTTTAGAATGAAATCAGCGAAAGATACAATATTGTAGCCTCTAATTATGGGCAGTTATTACTAAATATTCTTATTATTAAATGACTGTCCGTATGCCAATAAGCATTTCTTTACAAGGTGACCCCATGTTTAACCAAGTTGGCATTGCTATAATCTAAATGTGTAATAAAGTTATTATCGATTTAGCCGAGAAAAATAAAACACGTTACTTCCCTCTCCTTTACTAGCAATTTATTAGGATTTTAAATGACTGAATTTCGCCAAGACGCACTTGATTATCATGCTAAGCCAACGCCCGGAAAAATTTCTGTAGCGTTAGCTACTAAAGCCGATACGAATTACGACCTATCGTTAGCATATAGCCCAGGGGTCGCGGAACCCTGTCGAGAAATATTTTCGAACCCGGAAGATGTTTATACTTATACCGGTAAAGGTAATACTGTAGCGGTTATTTCAAACGGTACTGCGGTGTTAGGTTTAGGCAACTTAGGGCCAATGGCATCTAAACCGGTTATGGAAGGTAAGGCTTTACTATTCAAAAGGTTTGCAAATATTGATTCTTTTGATATTGAAGTTACCCATAAAACATCAGATGACTTTATCAATACTGTTGCAAGCATTGCTGATACCTTTGGCGGTATCAATTTAGAAGATATTAAAGCGCCTGAGTGCTTTGTTATTGAAAAAGCACTGAAGGAGCGTTGTAACATCCCCGTATTTCATGATGATCAACATGGTACCGCAATTGTCACTGCAGCAGGTTTATTAAACGCCTTAGATATTCAGGGGAAATTAATTGAAGAGGTTACGATTGTTTGCTTAGGCGCAGGTGCTGCGGCAATTGCTTGTATGGAATTATTAATAAAGTGTGGAGCAAAGCGAGAAAAAATATATATGCTTGATACCAAGGGGGTGGTGCATACCAGGCGCTCAGATTTAAATGAATATAAAACGCTTTTTGCTAATAACACAGATAAGCGGACTCTTGATGATGCTATTGACGGTGCTGATGTTTTTATTGGCGTATCAGGTCCTAATTTATTATCAGCAGAGCAATTAAAGTTGATGTCAGCAAAGCCTATAGTCTTTGCATGCTCTAATCCAGACCCAGAAATTAAGCCCGAAATTGCTCATTCTGTTCGTGCTGACTTAATAATGGCTACAGGGCGATCTGATTACCCCAATCAAGTAAACAATGTGTTGTGTTTTCCTTTTATCTTTCGTGGTGCATTAGATGTTCGTGCAAAGAGTATAAATGATGAAATGAAAATTGCAGCAGTGCATGCCATTAGAAAAATTGCTAAAGAGCCCATTTCGCAAGCTGTGTTAAATGTTATTGATGAAAGTGAGTTGGCCTTTGGTAAAAGTTATATTATTCCAAAACCTATGGATGAGCGTTTATATAAACAAGTTTCAAAAGCGGTTGCTCAAGCAGCAATTGATTCAGGCGTTGCTGAGCTCCCGTTGCCAAAGTTATATATGGAATAAATATTAAATAAGATCTAGTGAATGTTTTATGATCTTCTTGTTATAGCAGGAAAAGGAGGTCATGATTTTTTCGCTTATTGTCAGCATGTATGCCAAAGCTTTTCGAAAGCGATATAGATAGCGTTTATGGGCAAGCCCTGAGTATTCGTTTTTAAGCTAAGGCGTCCCTATGACATCGAAAGTAAAGCGGTAACCATCTA
>Ga0209396_1001197_pt1 | contig 29475 bp, 37 predicted proteins | sample GOMGulsemesocosm_6_FD_184638 | JGI IMG/M metagenome (GOLD analysis project Ga0209396, IMG submission 184638) | Methane-oxidizing microbial communities from mesocosms in the Gulf of Mexico - GOM8C Gulf of Mexico (SPAdes) (version 2) | ecosystem: Environmental > Aquatic > Marine > Cold seeps... | reverse complement strand
TAATTATCGTGACTCTTATTGTTTTTTATTCGTTAACGTTTTCACCGCATCTGCTAAGTCTTGATCAACTTGGCTTGGTTTTAAATCAATCACCCGTCTAAATTTATCATACTCTTGTTTGGCTTTTTGCTTTGCTTGTTCTGCAGATATTTCTCCAGCATGAGTCAACACATTAAAATCGCTTAATTTAAGAAAATCATTTAACTTATTTGCCCAATCAGCCATCTTCATTAATTTACCGTTACGCGCTTGCAGCTCTGCAAACTCAAGGTACGAGGTTACCAAGCGATTTAATGTTTCAAGTTCATCTTCAGACCAATAATTTTTCCCGACTACAACCTCTTTGCGTGTAGGTTCTTTGCCTGAATCTTTACCGGGATAATTTGTTAAGCCTAAATGAGGTTTATTGGCATCAATACGTTGGTGAACTACTTCAGCAGCTGTATGACCATGGGCTGCCCAATGCATTTTATTTTGAACTTGAGAAAAAAATGGATACTTGATTGTGCTTTACCGTCATAGTCGATACTGGTTGCGTAGATATCACATACCTTCCGCCAGATTATTTTTTCTGAAGAGCGAATATCACGAATACGATTAAGTAATTCTTCAAAGTAAACGCTAGAGTCTGGCTGTTTTAAGCGCTCATCGTCCATCACAAAACCTTTAACCAAATACGATTGTAAGGTTTTAGTTGCCCACTGTCTAAATTGAACACCTTCTTTAGACCTGACTCGATAACCAACAGCGAGAATGGCTTCTAAGTTGTAGTGTTCGAGCTCTCTTGCTACTTGTCTAGACCCTTCTTGGCGAACTATTCGGAATTTCCGAATAGTTGTCTTTTGTTCAATTTCACCATCACTATAAATATTAGAAAGATGCTCATTAATGGTAGGTACACCCTTCTGGTATAACTCGGCAATCAATGCTTGAGTCAACCACAAACTGTCTGATTCAAACCGACACTCAACTTTAGTACTACCATCAGCGCTGTTAAATAAAATAAACTCTCCACTAGGCGCATTGGGTATTAAATCATTACTCCGTTATTGCTCATACTCTACAGTGTCGGTATCTATCCAGTTTTACACCAGCAACATTAATCTCTGGCGTTAAATACGAAGCATTGCTTGAGTAACGGCTGTATCTGTAACTCTCGCGTCACTTTAACCCCATCGACATACATTCTCGGATCCAGCGTGACAAAACCCCAAAATTGTAAAAATCGCACGACAAAGCGCGTTTCAATGATCGTTGCTAACTGCTCCTGAGATGAAGCATAGCCATCTTCTGGCAACGTCTGTAATAAGTCGGGGAAAGCACGGCACACTTCATCATTTAATGTCTCCATTGAACCATGAGCTTGCAGACGCCAAAGCATAAACACCCAGAATGTACGCACATCAATGTCAGAAGGCCAAGCATCCATGTACCCCCAGTTGTATTGGCTAGTAGCAGCTTCTAACATGGGCAGGAAGAACGCGCTAATACCTTGGCTGAGATATTGTTTTTGCGCCGCTTTTTTGACATGAAAACGTCCGCCTTTAAAATACAGGAACCCAGCTAGTTCTGCCAATACTCGGGTATAATGCAGCGCATTAAATTTATCTTCGTTACTGCCCGTAAACTCGCTAATGCTCGGCAAAGTCTGATACTTAGCCACTGCAAATGCTGGCAATAGCTCGCTGGCTTGCTTAACCAATTTCGCAGGCAGATTGCCTCTCGCGGTAGCTTTTATCGAGCCTGCTTGCGGCATCGCGTCTTCTAAAATCAAAGCCAAGTACTGCATTACCGGACTGGCTGCTAAATCCTCAGGCGGAGTTATGTTTACGTCCTTTAATTCGCTAAACGGCGCATACAGCCAGTTGGCCATTTGCGTTGGCGTGAGGCCACAAAAATCCTCATTAGGGCAGTTATTTCGCTCAGCCGTTTTACGCTGAATAACTAGATTCAAATCATCCATACTGAGATTCGGATTCATTGCCATGGTTTGGTTGATGTCATCGATTATTTCTGTATGTTGTTTTTCTGCCACGTTCATACAGCAACGTTTGTATTTTTTACCACTACCACAAGGGCATTGGTCATTGCGTCCGACTTTCATTTTATCGCCTTTTAATTTTGACATTCTATAACCGTTAAAAACATTTGGTGTCGATACTGTGTAACGGGATGTTCAGCGTTACTAGCAGCGCTTGATATTGAGGTTTTGAAGTAATCCCTCTCATTCTAACCATTGCAATCAAGCAACGATCAAGCAAATTAGCTCCAATGTGGAACATAGCGCATCGCTTTGGTGCCCGCATCCGCATCATAAGGTTTAACCAGTCCTGCGTTCACCGCATCTTTAATCACTCGACTCACAGTGGCACTATTCTTTCCCTCTATACCAAAGCGTTCTCTTAATGAAGCATTGTTCATATGCTCACGATTTACATAGCGTAAACAGCAATGTTGGTAACAAGCGCGAGTACGGTCTTCCTTATCCATTTCGGCAAATGTCTTATGGCCAAATAACACCGTGCGAGCGTGCCTATCAGTGACCTCAAAAATAGGCGCAGGCAATTGATACAACTCCGTTTGAAATATTACTTTATCAATACCCGTACCACGCTCTTCACAGATATTGATACGGCGCATAAACTTTATTACCTTCCAGCTCACGCACAGTTTCTACACGACTATTGCCTCGATAATGAATAAGGCGTACAGCTTTGCGACCAAGATACTGAAAGCTTTGCAGCTTTTTAGCAAATAAAATGGCACCAACATTGGTAATTTGCCCAACGTCCACTATCGGTTTTACTAATCAGCCTGTCGGCTTGTAGTGCAGCTAAAATACCATTTCGCCCTTCTGGTAGCGGTTGGTCGGTTAGCTCAAAATAAGCAGGGTAGTTGAGCAATTGCAGTACTTCTTCAGCGCTGCTGTTTTCTGTGGCGGCTTGTTGCTCAAAGGGAACTCTGTCAAACACACGCCACAACTCTCGCTCCTTTTCTGCAAACTCACGTAATTTCTTTTTGTACGAGCCAACACGAATATACTCAGTGCCATCAAATTGTACTGGCGTATGGCTCGCGGCTTGTACTTCCAAAATAACAACAGGCTTTTCATTGCCACTTTCAAATGAGTAAAACTGAAAGTGGATCTTAGGTGCTGTTTTTTTGCAGTAACCAACTCTCTAATTCTTGCTGCTTATGGCGAGCGGTTACGGGTTTAAAATCAGTACCTATCACTTCTTGGGTTTTATCATCGACACCCCACACTAGGTAAGCCGATTGCTTACCTAGTAATGCTGCCGAATTTGCTAAAGCGGAGATATACTCGCCCACCATTGATGCATCAGCATTGTTATGTTTAAACTCCACCCACTCGGTTTCGTTAGGTAGGTGGCATAACTCTCGCAGCAATGCTTGTAGTTGCACTAGGCTTTGTTCAATGGGCACTTGGCTCTCCTAATTCTTTAACAAAAAACTATCGAACGGTAAACGTGTTTTACCCGTTGATAATTCTTGCATTTGGCTAACATTCATACCTCCGCGTAGTTCTTCACAACTTGTCCAAAGGGATAAATAGAATTCTGTTTTTTTAATCGCCATATTTATAAACCTTAATGATAATTAGCCAGTTATAATTTTGAGCTGTTTAAGCCAGCCGCTTTTAGACGAGCAGTTATGTTACGCATTTTGGAGAATTCAGTACCGAAGCTACGTTTTAAACCAACCCCTTCACAAAACTCTTTAGCGGTAATGCTTTTCAGGTCATCCGCATGTTTGATCATTTGCAAATGTAATTCTGCGGTGTATTGATTGCGAGGGGCATCATTTAAGGCTTGTTTGATGGTGTCGAAAATGGCTTGATCGGTCATATTATTACGCCTTTGATATAAATGCAGTTAAGTTTTTATGACAGCACTAAACATTGGTTGTTATAGCTTGATACTAATTAAATTTATTATCAAAATAGTAATAAGTAACGACAAACCAAATTGAACAGTAGCAAGAACACTACAGGTGAGCACATCGGTGGTTAAAAGTAAAATTAAGCATGCAATTAAACAATAACTACACACGGCAAGATCATTACAAATTGAACTTTTATCAGAAGCGGAGATCAGATCTGTACATAATATTTTTTGGTGATTTTTGATGACCCCGACTTTCCTGACACATTTTGATCCGATAACAGATCCTCGCATTAAACGCTGTAAAAAACATGATTTACTCGACATCCTTTTACTTGCTATCTGTGCAGTGATATCTGGTGCAGAAGGTTGGGAGGATATTGAGGATTTTGGGCACCTAAAGCTGGATTGGTTAAGAAGATACCGCCCATTTAAAGCTGGTATCCCCAAGCATGACACTATCGCCAGAGTTATTTGCCGTTTAAAAGCACAAGAAATTGAACATGCCTTTCAGTCTTGGATATCGTCACTTGTTGAAACCACAGGCTGTGATGTTATCGCCATTGACGGTAAAACAGCAAGGCGCACTACCGCATAATGGACGACCTTCTGCATTTAAGCCAATATCACGCAGTAGGTAAATTACCTAGTGGTATTTCGCTGATTGCACGACGTACTTTTGTTCGCCAAACGCGGTCTTCATGGTGAAGATCAGCTTTGATAAATAGCACGGCTAGTTTTAGATAGATTGAATGACGCATATTAATTCTCCAGTAAAAAATTATCGCTGGGAGAAATGGCGTGTAGAAATTGCTGCTAGGAGTTTTTAAGGTTAGTTCCTATCAAGCTGCCATTTTTCCGCAGCCTGTTAGGGTTACGAATGAGTTAGTTATCACTGGTTGATGTGTTGAGCAAGTGTAGGTCTGCACAGAAATTCACATGACAGGTAATTACTCCCATGGCGATATGATCAGCCGCAGGAATAAATGTCACAGAGTTTGCAGACACGAGAGAGGCAACAAATGATTGAGTAAGATGTAATTTTTTCATTGTGTACCTCCAGTTAACTAATTAATCCAAAAAGAAATTTGTGAACCTATGTTTAAAAAATTCGTAATTCACAGTTGAATTGTAATCCAAGCTGCTTGTTTTCCAACGTTAAGTTGCAACTTTGTTAAAAAACACATTTATTTGCTGTTTAGGGGTTTCAACGGCCAACGTCACAATATTTTTATCCACTAACATCGCTATTTTAGTTATTTAAAACATTCAGAATTACAGCTTTCAAACTTATCTAAGCCACGCTAGCGTAAATTACGACAAATCATCTCTCTTACCCATTTATGCCCAGGTTCATCTGTATTACGATCATGCCACAATAAAACATAAGCAATTTCAGAAAAATCAAACGGCAAAGGCAGCTGCACTAAGTCATGTAATTTTTGCGCTTGCGGTACAAAACTCGAAGGCAGAGTGAAAATTAAGTCACTGTGCGCACACACACTGGCAGCACCATAAAAATCCGGTAAGGTGGCGCAAATATGTCGATGCTGATTGGATTGCGCTAACTGATAATCTAATAACCACCAATCGTTACCCTCACAACGCACCTGCACATGCGACGCGCCCAGATAATCAGCTAAATCCCACCCTCCTACAGCGGCTTTAGCTAAAATAGGATGACCACAGCGCACCAAACACACTTGGTTATCTTCGTAAATACGGGTATGGGCAATGCCTTCTGGCAGATTGTTTAAGCGAAAATCAGCCGTCGGGTGTAACTCACGCGCAGTAAAGCCGAAATCAATCTTGCCTTGCTGCAGATCTTGTAATGACTTTTCGCCCCAGCCATAAATATCGAGTTTGAGTTGCGGCGCTTGCTCTAAAATCGGGCCAATATAATGCGGTAATAATGTCTCGTAGGCACTTTCCAGCATGGCAAAGGTAAACGGACGTTGGCTAGTTTCTGGATCAAAATTAGGCGGTAAGCTAATCTGATACAAACTTTGCAATAAAGTTGGCAACTGGGACTTTAACTGCAGAGCATGCGCGGTCGGCTTTAAGCCATGTGCTGTACGTAAAAATAACGGGTCATCTAAGGTATCGCGCAAACGCATTAAGCTTTTACTCAATGCCGATTGGCTAAGATGTAAGCGGCTCGCAGCCCGTGTAACGCTTTCTTCTTCTAATAAAACCTGCAGAATAACCAGTAAATTCAGGTCTATACGGGCCAAACTATCAATATTCATGTGATATTCCTAAAAGGAAATTTGATTGTGAAATTATACCACTTCTATTCATATCTCGCTTTCCGTACACTGGCGCCACTTTGAAACTGGTTGCGGAGAATGTAATGCGCCCGAATATTTTACCTTTATTGATGGCAATGGTGGTTTTAAGCCCACTCGCCATCGACATCTATTTACCTTCTATGCCGGCAATGGCAGAAGAATTTTCAGTCTCAGCTAACCAAGTTCAATCGACTTTAGTTCTGTTTCTATTTTCTATGGGTGTCGGCCAAATCTTAATTGGTCCACTGGCGGATCGCTTCGGTCGTCGTCCGGTAGCATTATGCGGCATGGTATTGTATCTGGCATCGAGCTTATTGGCGGCTGCATCATTTCAGTTTGAAGTTTTGCAACTTGCTCGTGTATTACAAGGTATCGCCGCTTGTGCGACTTCGATTGTGGTCTTTAGTGCCGTACGAGATAGCTTTTCTAACAAAGAAAGCGCGCATTACTACAGCTATCTAAACGGTGTTATCTGTGTCATTCCAGCATTAGCACCAACACTCGGTGGTTTATTAGCGATTCAATTTGGCTGGCGCTCGACTTTCATCTTTATGGCACTTTATGCCGTGATTGTGTTGGCCATCGTTGCCTATAAATTACCAGAAACACGCCCAGAAAATACGGTTAGCACAGGCTCTTTATATCACTTCGACCGTTTCGCGCCAGTATTGCGTAATGGTCACTTTATGTTTTATGCCTTTATTTGTATGGTCGGTATGGCATCAATTTTAACTTATGTGTCTTATTCTCCAGATTGGATCATCCGTCACTTAGGTATTTCAGAGTTAGGTTTTAGTGGCCTATTTGGTTTAAATGCTGTGGTTAATATTGCCGCTTGTTTTGCAGCGCCACGCGTTATCAAGCGTTTCGGCAATCGCACCACAGTAATTATCGGTTTAAATACCTTCTTAGTTTCTGCCGTGATTCAATTACTAGCGCAACAATACGGCCCAACCACGGGTATCGGCGCAGCACTAAGCTTCATGTTACCGATGATGATTTTGTGTATTGGTTTTGCATTGTTATTAGGTCCTGCGACTAGCATGGCACTGTCAGCATTTGGCGAACGCGCTGGCACTGCGAGTGCGATGTTAGGTTGTTTGCAAATGAGTGGTGCGGCGCTATTAACCGGGCTTATTCAACAAACTGGTTTAACTGCACCGTATGCCTTGATCGTATTAATGGGCAGCTTAGCCTTTGCCTTTTTAATCATTATGTTAATGCCAAAATTCAATCATTGGCATCAAGAGCAAGAAAATCACTAACAGGCTTTCATTTGCGGTCAAAAGCCTTACACTGAAATAGTGTATTTCAGGTAAGGCTAAACCCCATGTCAGAACAAAACGAACAAGCCAAACATAAACAAAAGATGCAAAAAATTCAGTCTACCGTGGCCAAACGCGTAGACAAAGCCACTGAAGAACGTGGCATTATTATCGTCATGACCGGTAATGGTAAAGGCAAAACCTGTGCTGGTTTTGGTAACGTTATTCGTTGTATCGGCCATGGCTTCGATGCTGGCGCAGTGCAATTTATTAAAGGTACTTGGGCTGCCGGTGAAGTGCAATTCATCCAACAAGTTCGCCCCGACTTCCCCTATTTCGCCATGAAAACCGGTTTCACTTGGGACTCTCAAGATAAAGCCGCCGACATCGCTGCTGCCAAAGAAGCATGGCAACACGCTAAACTCATGCTCGCCGATAAAAGCTTAAAAATGGTGTTGCTCGATGAGCTAACTTACATGCTTACTTATGGCTATCTCGATCTCGAAGAAGTATTGACTTGTATTCGCAACCGCCCAAGCGACCAAACCGTTATTGTTACTGGTCGCAGCGCCCATAAAGACTTAGTTGCTATGGCAGATACAGTCAGTGAAGTACGCGATGAAAAACACGCTTTTCGCGCCGGTATTAAAGCACAACAAGGAATAGACTGGTAATGGAACAATTAACCTTAAACGAAACACGTATTCTCGGTGCGTTAATTGAAAAAGAGCACACCACTCCAGACAATTATCCGTTGTCATTAAATTCTCTCACCGTTGCTTGTAACCAAAAAAGTAACCGAGAGCCAGTACTAAGCTTGAGCCAAGAACAGGTTCAAAATGGCGTCGATGACCTTGTCAAAAAACGCTTAGTGATCAATGACGAAAATGGTGGCAAACGTTCAGCTAAAATTCGCCATCGTTTTTGTAATACTGAATTCAGTAAGTGGCAGTTTAGCCCACAGCAATTGGCCATTATTACTTTACTATTTTTACGTGGTCCACAAACACCCGGCGAATTGCGCACGCGCACTAATCGCCAATGCAGCTTTGCAGATGTCCAAGAAGTAGAAACTGCATTGAATGAATTAATGGCTCATGAATTAGGTGCCTTTGTGGTCAAGCTCGATCGCATACCGGGACAGAGCGCTTGTCGTTATGCACACCTGTTTAGCGGTGACGTTGAAACTCAAGCACAAGGCGCTATTGAATCAAACAATGTAACCAGTGACAGTCAGTGCGCTAACGAAGAGCGAATCAGTACATTAGAATTGGAAGTTTCTGAACTTAAATCTCAACTGGCACAACTGCAGATGCAGGTCTCTGAGTTACTTGATTGATGATCAAGTAACAGTAGCTTTGTAAATGTTATACCCAAAATGGTATTAATCCTGCAAACCGCTCAAGACATCCTTGTGCGCTTAGACAAGGCCATCCATGGTCATGTACGTTGGCGATATTAATATCATTTCTCCTATCTAATGGTTTCCTAAATTAGCCACAAAATAATCCACCAGCAAGCGCACTTTCGGTGATAAATGGCGATTCTGTGGATACACCGCCCAGATGCCATCATCCGGCTCATTAAACTGATTTAGCAAGGTGATCAACCGACCATCATCAATATATTGCTGTACGTAATAATCTGGCAGTTGCACCACGCCTAAACCTTTCAACGCCGCGTCCAACAATACCGGCCCGCTATTACAACGCAAATTGCCTGTCACGCGAATATTGCGTGCTTTGTCTTTCTCTTGAAAACGCCAGTAATCGAGCGTGCCTAATAAACAGTTATGCCGATCCAACTCAGCCAAGCTATAAGGCGCACCAAACGCAGTCAAATAACTCGGCGCAGCGCAGACGTACTGCTGTCGACCTGCCAAACGTTTAGCCACCATACGCGAATCGGCCAATTGACCAAGACGAATAGCCAAATCGAAGCCTTCATCCACCATATCCACTTGCCGATTAGACAAGACTAACTGCACTTCTAAATCTGGATATAACGCCACGAAATCATTAACTAATGGAGCAACACTGCGTTCACCATAGGTGATTGGTGCAGTGATCTTGAGTTTGCCTTTTGGCGTACTTTGCAGGTTTGAGATGGCCCGTTCCGCATCTGCCAATCCATCGAGCACTTGTCGACAATGTTGATAATATGTGGCGCCCACTTCGGTAAGTGAGACTTTACGGGTTGTACGATGAAACAGTTTCGCCGATAAGCGTAATTCCAGAGCCGAGACCTGACGGCTCACTTGCGCTGTTGATATGTGTAATCGCTGCGAAGCAGCCGTAAAACTCTCCGTTTCCGCCACTGCAACAAACTCACTCACACCGGACCAATCAGGCATGTTCATCGTTTTAAACCTCAGTAATATCTAGCCATTTAGTATAAATACATCAAGATAAAACACAACAACATTGCTTTCCAAGACGATCGGTCATAGAATGCTCGAATGCCAAGACCTAAACAAAACGAACATACCCGTGACTCACTGATCGAAGTCGGCATTCGCCATATTTCACAGTTTGGTTATCACGGCACTGGGATCAAACAGATCCTAGACGAACTCAAAGTGCCAAAAGGCTCTTTTTATAACTACTTTAATAGTAAAGAAGCTTTCGTGGCTGAATTACTCGAAGCTGAGCGTCTAAATCAAGCTCAGCGCGTTAGAGTATATCTTGATGACCAGCAACTAAATCCAATTGCGAAACTGCGCGCTATTTACGGTGAAAGCCGCCGTCGCTATGCCGAACATCAAGGTAAACAAGGCTGCTTGATCGCTTGTGTTGCTAATGACTTAGGTAATACCAGCGAGCTTTGTCAGCACGCGATGCGCCGCTCAATCAAAACATTAAACGCCCTACTTGCCGATCTTATTCACGATGCCCAAACTCAAAATTTGATCGCTTCAACAGCAGACCCAAAACGTTTAGCGACTTTGATGTGGACCGCTTGGGAAGGTAGCCTCATTGAAATGAAAGTTGAAGGTAATACCGACAATCTAACTGACATCATCGACTTTATGTTTAGCGATATCTTACAAGTTAGGTAACTATTTCAATAACGACTTAAATAATTATTCAAAACAATAAAACTAGCGCTCATGCTAGTTTTTATTGGTTTATTTACAAGACGACCGGTCTATGTAGTGGCTGGTTTTATATTGTTATAACAATTAAGGATATAGGTATGACAGCCACACTGAGCTTACAACAGCCGTACACGTTAAAAAATGGCACCACAATAAAAAACCGATTATTTAAATCTGCGATGAGCGAACAGCTTAGCGATACACAACACGATCCATTACCAGGTTTAGCCACGCTTTACCATGCATGGGCGCAAGGCGGTTTGGGTTTATCTATCTCAGGTAACTTAATGGTTGATCGCAATGCATTAGGCGAACCGCGACAAGTGGTGTTAGATGAACAAAGTGACCTGACTTTATTCCGAAATTGGACTCGCCAAGGCACCGTCAATGACACCCATTTATGGGCGCAACTTAATCACCCTGGTAAACAGATCCCTAACTTCATTTGCAAAGAGCCGGTAGCGCCTTCAGCTATTTCACTGCAAGGTGGATTAGAAAAAGGCTTCAATACGCCGCGTTCGTTAAGTCATGATGAAATCATCAATATCATCCAACAATTTAAAACCAGTGCTCATTTAGCCAAAGAAGTCGGTTTTACTGGGGTGCAAATTCACGGTGCTCACGGTTATTTAGTCAGCCAATTCTTATCATCGCGCCATAATCAACGCACCGATAAATGGGGCGGTGATATTGAAAATCGCATGCTGTTTGTATTAGCCGTTTACCAAGCGATTCGTGATGCTGTTGGCCCTGATTATCCTGTTGGCATCAAACTTAACTCGGCTGATTTCATGCACGGTGGCTTTACCGAAGAAGAATCAATGCAAGTGGTTAAAGCGTTGTCAGAAGCAGGTATAGACCAGATTGAAATCAGCGGCGGTACTTATGAAAGCCCTGCGATGACAGGCCGTAAAGTACGTCAATCAACGCGTGAACGTGAAGCTTACTTCCTCAGTTATGCTGAAAAAGTCCGTACTATCACAGACACGCCTTTAGTTGTAACCGGTGGTTTCCGTTCGAGCAAAGCCATGTTATCAGCGCTAAATAGCAACGCCACAGATTTCATTGGGATCGCTCGCCCGCTTTCACTGGATACGCAACTACCAAATAAATTAATGGCCTCTGATGAACATAAGATCGCGCTGCCACAACTCACAAGTGGCGTAAGAGCGGTGGATAAAATGGGCATGTTTGATATCACCTGGTATGAAGCGCAGTTAGCCCGAATTGCCAATAATAAGTTACCTAAAGCCAATCTCAGCACTTGGTCGGTATTTTTCCATACCTTGTGTAGCGCAGGCATGTACGCTTTCAGAAAACGCCGTGCTTAAATACAGCTAACTTAAACTCTTAACATTTTGATGTCGTTAAAAATGAATATGCAGGCCAATTTATATTGGTCTGTTAACTATTTGATCTCATTATTTTTAATATGTTCTTCCAATGTCTAGACCTGAAATAATATAAAACCAGCTCACATACAAATGATATTTATTTGCAGTTAGCGTTTATTTGCAACTGATAGTCTGTTAAATTAACTCGAATCATTATTATGTTGAGTAAAATTATGAGTGCCAAATCAGCGTTAAAAAAACTGAAGAAACAAAGTCAAAAAACAGAAAAAAAAGCATTAAAGCAACTGTATAAATTATCTAACAATGTTGGTGATAATCGTGCAGCAAATAATGAATGGCATTCAGAAGTAAAAGATCTATCGCAAGAAGTACTAACCAGCGTGGTTGTCGAATTAGCGGAACCGCTAAGCCCTGTTATCTCTTGGTTTAAAGAAGGGAAGGATACACCGCAGTTTGTATCAGATAAGAAGAAAAAATCAAAATCAGTCCAGAGCCGTTCTCATTCTTTGTTGTCAATACCGCTGAAATCACCTGCTTGTAAGAAATGCCCCGCGTTAGCTAATGGCACATGCAAATGTGCGGCTAAAAAATTTAAAGGCTCATAATCATCCGACTCATCGATGTCCCAACCAAGCGTTTTAGAGCTATCGTTGCTAAGCCTTTCGTGAGTGTTTTTGTACCTGTTACTACCGCTTTTTCGACAAATGAAGGTTTAATATCACTTTCCGTCCACTGATGACTCTCCAGAATCTCCAATAAACTTTCACAATCTAAGTCATTTTTTTGAAAATTAATCGCGACAGATCCAGCATATCGTTTATGCTTAATACTGGTTATTGCATCAATCTGAGCTAGTTGTTCTATTAAATCAGTAACCTGTTCTGGATGTTGACGAATAAAGTCAGATCTAACACGTAACCTTTGTTGAGTTTTATGGATATAAGTGTTCATACAAGATTCTATGCTATTGATAATGATTATCACTAAGATATCATCAAGATTGACCTCGCGCAAAGAAAACTCGATAAGATACGCTTGATAACTTATTCTAATTCGCATCACTAGGCTTATTAGATATAATTTAATTATGAAAAATCAAATAAAAACAGCTTTAAAACTAAGACGTTGGGTAACGCTCTCACATCACATACCAGGTCGAATGAGACTTAAATATAAGATGGGAATAATGCTACATTTAGCGACATTTAAAACGTCCGATATAGAAAACACATTAGCCAGCGTTCCAGCTTTTAAACACTACAAGCTGAATAAGGAAACTGGCAGTATTCTTATCGAATACGATGCAACAATGATAACGCCACACTTAATTGAAGCGTTATTCTCAGCATCTGAAGAAGATGCCAAGCAAGCTGCTTATCAGATTGCAGAAAATCTTAATATGGATGGAATAAATAATGAGTGATAACCCTAAGTACGGTTCTTATAATATCCCTTACCCGCAAAATTCTGCGCCAACTGATCCTTATGGCAATCCAGCACACTTTGCACCAGCTTACGGTCAACCTCATCCGCACATGAACATGCATCCACATATGTATGGAAATATGCACCCGCATATGAATCCGCAAATGCATGCAGGCGGTATGCATCCGAATATGTACGCAAATATGCACCCGCAAATGCACGCAGGCAGTATGCATCCAAATATGTACGCAAATATGAATCCCAACATACAAACGCCTCAGCAACCAGAGCAAGCTCCGGAAAATGATGCATTTGTAGAACAGGCCCAAGCAATGTTAGAAGGTGTTTTGGGTGAAGAAGTCGGTATGTTTAAAGAACTATTAGGAAACTTTGGTATGAATGATAAAGAATTTTGGAAAGGCGCAATGGTTGGTGCAGCAGCAGCGATGTTACTAAGCAATGAAAATGTGCGCGGTAAATTAGTCGATTTAGTTTCAGGTGCGGGTGACATGCTTAAATCTGGCGGCTCAAACGTAAAACAAACAGCAACACAAACTGCAACCAACGTAAAAGAAACTGTTGCAACAAACGGTGAAATTTTTCGTGATACCTACGCAGCTGGTAAACAAGGTTTTCAAGACTCTGTAGAGCGTCATAACCACACTCCTGAAGAACAGCCAAAAGCTGAAAGCTAAATTATGAGTAACTCAACAGATAAACTGAGTTCATCAAATCGCGCCATGATCATTGGTGCGATGGCCGGCGGTGGTGCTTCAATTGCCCACCAATGGCGCGCTCATCAAGCGGGTGAAATCGCGACGAATGATGTCGCAATCAAAGCCGCTAAATCAGCGCTAAAGGCTGGAGCAATCAGTGGTGTATCAACTTATATAGCTGAAAACATGGCCGGGCGACCAACCTTGTCACTGATCACGTTATTGAGTGTCGGAGCAGCCGGATTATACGCGTTAGAGCAAATATCAGAAGGTCAAAATAATGAATAACAAACCACCCTATTACCAACCGCCTTACTACGGTGATCCAACCGCCGCAGCTGAGCCGACCTATAAACAGCAAAACAATAAAACTCATTTCGCCATGGGATTAGCTGCTGGCGCCGCAGTAGCATATTTAATTTCTAATAAAAAATTCCAGCAAAGTGTCAGCACCACAGGTGAAAAAGCGTGGTCTACTGTACGTGGAGAGGTGGAAGAACTAAAAGAACGCCTTGAAGATACCCAAGCGGAGTTAGATTACTACCGTAACCTGCATAAAGGCGAATAATGATTAATCCGGTTGTTAAACATCACCTCACAGGTCGGATCCGTTTCAAAGTTGCAGCGCTTAAACAGCACGCAGACATTGAAGACTGGATAAAACAGAGTTTACTGGCGATCCAAGGTATCAAAGATGTGCGGGTCAATCAGCTTGCCGCATCGATTGTCGTTAATTATGACGCTAAGCTATTAACGCCAGAAACATTAGAGTCTCGCCTAGCTGCGCTGAATTTAGAGCAAGCAACAACAACAGAAATCGAGCACCAATATACGCGTGGCGATATTGCCATGAATGTTATCGGTACGCTTTCAGCAGCGTTATTGCCTAATAAATGGGGTGCGTTAACGACTGCCACACTTGTCGCGCCGACCTTATTTGAAGGGGTTAGCGAATTACGAGATAAGCGTGTGTCTGTCGAAGTACTCGACGCGATTGCCGTTGGCCTTTCTATGTGGCGTGGTGATTACAAAACCGCAATGGTGACTCAAAGCCTGATTAGCTTAGGTGAATTTATGGAGCAAAAGACCAGTCGTAATAGCGACCAGTTACTTGCCGAATTAATGCACCCGCAGCAATCGATAGTATGGCGAATTGATGCTAGCGGAAAGACCCAAGTCAATTCTGATGAATTACAACCTGATGACATCATCGAACTATCACCTGGCTGCGCTATTCCGATTGACGGTATTATCGTCAGCGGTGCCGCACTTGTAAACCAGTCTACGCTGACCGGTGAAAGCGTGCCCGTTCGCCGCGAAATCGATGCGATAGTCTATTCAGGCACGACAGTGCATGAAGGCACTATCAAGATTAAAGTCGAAAAAGTGGGTAGTGAAGCGACAACCGCCAAGATCGCTCAGCTGATTTATGATTCGCTCAGCGAAAAAAGTGAAACTCAACAAGTAACCCAAGAAATGGCCGATCGCCGCGTTAAAATAACGCTGGGTATCGGTGCTGCAGTATTTGCATTAACTCAAGACATTAATCGAGTCGCATCAGTGTTCTTGGTCGACTATTCTTGTGCACTAAAACTCAGCACCCCAGTCACATTCAAGTCAATGATGTATCGCGCAGCACAAAACGGTATTTTATTGAAAGGTGGCACTGCCATTGAAAAGATAATCAAAGTTGATACTTGTGTTTTTGATAAGACAGGCACTTTGACATATGGCGATATGGAGGTAACAGATGTGGTGCCGTTATGCGATAACAATAACGCCAGAGATATTCTCGCTATTGCAGCTTCAGTAGAAGAACACAGCAATCATCCCCTTTCTCAAGCTGTCGTTAATGCTGCTAAACATAATGAATTACCGCATATTGAACACGGCGAAGTCGAATACGTCATTGCTCATGGGTTAAAAAGTACTTTAGACGGGCATTGCTTAGTCATGGGCAGCCGCCACTTCCTTGAAGTTCATGAAGACGTTGATTTTACGCCTTTTGAAGTGCAGATCCACGAGTTAGAAGAAATCGGTCGTCATATCGTTTTTATCTCACATCAAGGTAAACTCAGTGGCATGATCGGTCTGCGTGATCAGTTACGCGATGACGTTGAACAAACGTTACAAGCATTGCGTCAACAAGGCATTAATGAATTAATTATGATTTCAGGTGATAGCAGCTATAAAGCGCAAACCTTAGCTGGAGAGCTGAAATTAGACCGCTTTTACGCCGAAGCAACACCTGAAAGCAAAGCGCAAATAATCGAATCCCTGCAACAAGAAGGCAAAACGGTTATGTTTGTCGGTGATGGCGTCAACGACGCGCCAGCATTAACGGCAGCAGACGTAGGTATCGCCATGTGCAAAGGCACTGAATTAGCCCGCCAAGCTGCTGATGTGGTTCTTCTACAAGATACACTTTATGGCGTAGCTACTGCTCGACAATTGTCACAAATAGCCATGTCGATGATCAATTCCAACATCAAAGCAGCAGAATACGTGAATAGCGGTATTATGCTTGCTGCTGCGCTTGGCATGTTAAGTCCAGCAATGAGTGCTCTATTACATAACGGTACGACACTGGCGATCCTAGCTCGTTCAGCGGCATTAAAAAACGGCTAATTCGCGTTAATCACATATATACACATGCAGGCAATGTCACTTAACAAATGTGTGACATTTCGATGTGTGATTATGCTAATATTGCCCGCAACTATCTTTATTTTTTATATAGGTTCATGTCATGCAAGTTGTTCGTTGGTTATTAGGTCGTCTTATTCTTACTGGAAATTTTGTATTTTCACCAAAAAGCATGCAACGCAGCAGTGAAGCTCAAACCAAAGTAAATAGCGAAACAGCCAACATGGCGCTGTATCAATTTCCAGCTTGTCCATTTTGTGTAAAAGTACGTCGTAGCATGAAACGTTTGAATTTAAATGTTGAATTGCGTGATGCTAAAACACCCGCCATTGAAGAAGAACTTGTTGAACAAGGCGGCAAGCGCAAAGTACCTTGTTTACGCATTGAAGAAAATGGTCAAGTTCAATGGTTATATGAGTCAAATGACATCATTGCGCAACTAGAAAAAAGATTCGCGTAATCTCGCGAGTCTTGCTGAACCTATTTTACTTATTTACTAAATGCTGAAACAAGTTTAAAAAACGCTGAGGTTTGTGGTATCTTTGCCCGCTTTTCCATCTCAACGAATATATTCACTCAGCGAAAGGTCTCTCTAAATGGCTCGTAAAGGCACCCTATTTATCGTAGCTGCACCAAGTGGTGCAGGTAAATCCAGTCTTATCAAAGCATTACTTGATGCAAATCCAAGTAGTGACATGAAAGTATCGGTGTCACATACCACGCGTCAACCGCGCCCAGGTGAAGTTGACGGCATTCATTACAATTTCATTTCTGTTGCGGATTTTAAAGCACAAATTGAAAATAATGAATTTTTCGAGTGGGCTGAAGTATTTGGTAATTACTACGGTACTTCGCGTGTGATGATCGAAAAAACCTTAGAGCAAGGTATCGACATTTTCCTTGATATTGATTGGCAAGGTGCTCGTCAAATTAAGCAACAAATCCCAGCGTCTCGTGGCATCTTTATTCTACCGCCAAACCGTGAAGAACTAGAGCGTCGCTTAAATAGCCGTGGTCAAGATAGCGATGAAGTTATCGCTCAGCGTATGGCTGACGCACAAGCTGAAATGTCACATTATGACGAGTTCGATTACTTGATTATTAATGATGATTTCGCTACTGCACTCGAAGATTTACACGCGATTGTTCGCGCTGAAAGACTGAGTTCAACTAAGCAAGCAGCAAAAAACAACGTTATTATGAAAGATCTATTAGCTAAATAAGCGAGAATGGGGTATAGTTTCCCGTCATTTTTTAGACTTAATTCACTTGGAGTTCCTGCATGGCACGCGTAACTGTTGAAGATGCTGTAAAACAGGTTGGTAATCGTTTCGACCTAATATTAATGGCGGCTCGTCGCGCTCGTCAAATCGCAGTACAAGGTAAAGAACCTTTGGTAGCACCAGAGAATGATAAGCCTACTGTAATTGCTCTTCGAGAAATCGAAGCGGGTCTAATGAGCAACGAACTAATGGATGCTGGCGATCGCCAAGCACAACAAGAGCACGAAGCTCAGCAAATTGCCGCAGTCGCAGCAATCGCTGAAGGCCGAGGCTAATAATCAGTCATTTCTGTTAATCGCAGAAACTTATGATTGAAATAAAAAAGGTGCATTAGCACCTTTTTTAATATCTAAATATTACCTATACATATATAAATCGCGGCGATCCCCAAATTTAATCGTGCAATTAATTGCACTTTTTATTATCTTGCTTATATCAACATTTTAGTGACGAGGCTGTACTTGCAAATATTCGCAAATTTAAAGGCAATGACTTCAACTTACCTTTCAAAAGAACAAGTTGATTTAATTGAACAAGCTTATTTAGTTGCACGAGAAGCTCACTTACCGCAAAAGCGTAGCACGGGTGAACCTTATATAATTCATCCGGTTGCCGTGGCTGAAATTCTTGCAGACATGCGCCTTGATCATAAAACTATCATGGCCGCACTTCTACATGACGTCATTGAAGACACTGATATAACTCAAGATGATTTAGCGAATCTATTCGGGCAAACCGTTGCAGAGCTTGTTGAAGGCGTATCAAAACTCGACAAACTTAAATTTCGCGATCGCAAAGAAGCGCAAGCAGAGAACTTCCGTAAAATGTTCATGGCGATGGTGCAAGATATTCGCGTTATCTTAATTAAGCTTGCCGACAGAACCCATAATATGCGCACCCTTGGCGCACTCCGCCCTGATAAACGCCGCCGTATTGCTCGTGAAACCCTCGAAATTTTTGCTCCCATCGCTAACCGCCTCGGCATTCATAATATAAAAAATGAACTCGAAGAATTAGGTTTAGAAGCGATGTACCCAATGCGTTTTCGCATTTTAAAAGAGGCAGTTAAAGCGGCTCGTGGTAATCGCAAAGAAGTAATGAACAATATTCGCTTAGAGATCGAAGGCCGCTTAACCGATGCAGGCGTGCCAGCGGAAACTGACGGTCGTGAAAAGCTGGTGTTTAGCATCTACAACAAGATGAAAAACAAAAAAGTACAGTTTCATGAAGTCGTTGATATTTATGCCTTCCGTATTGTTGTTGATGACTTAGATACTTGTTATCGCGTACTTGGCCAAATGCACAGCCTGTATAAACCGAAAATAACCCGATTTAAAGATTACATCGCTATTCCCAAAGCCAATGGTTATCAGTCATTGCATACTTCTCTCGTTGGCCCACACGGTGTGCCATTGGAAGTTCAGATCCGCACCAAAGATATGGATCTGATGGCTGATAAAGGGGTTGCTGCACATTGGTCTTACAAACAAGGCGCAGACAAAATCAACACCAATGCACAATTACGTGCACAAAAATGGATGCAAAGTTTACTTGAGCTGCAGCAAAGTGCGGGCTCATCATTTGAATTCATCGAAAGTGTTAAAACCGATCTGTTTCCAGATGAAATTTACGTGTTTACGCCGAAAGGTCGTATTATCGAATTACCACGCGGCGCTACGCCTGTCGACGTTGCTTATTCAATCCATACCGATGTTGGTCACACTTGTGTTGGGGCGCGCGTCAATCGTCAACCGCACGCATTGAGTCAACTATTGAAAAATGGTCAAACCGTAGAAATCATTACCGCGCCAGGCGCAAGACCAAATGCCGCATGGTTGAACTTCATAGTGACAGGCCGAGCACGTAACCGTGTTCGCCAGCAATTGAAAAACATGCGCACTGAAGATTCAATTATCCTCGGTCGTCGTTTATTAAATCATGCACTTAATGGCATTAAAGTTGATGAAATTGCGCCAAAAAACATGCTGCAAGTATTAGAAGATACTAAGTGTGAAAATCTTGACGAGTTATTGATTGAGATCGGCTTAGGCAATGTAATGAGCATTATCATAGCCCGTCGTTTACAAGGTCGAGTTGATGAACTTACTGATAACGCGCCAACAGACGCTGACAAAAAGATGCCAATAAAAGGCGCTGAAGGCATGCTAGTGAGTTTTGCCAATTGTTGCCATCCAATTCCAGGTGATCCAATTGTTGCCCACCTAAGCCCTGGCAAAGGCCTTGTGGTGCATATTGAGACCTGTCGTAATATTCATGGTTATCAAAATGAACCCGATCGCTATATTCAGGTTGAATGGGATGACAATATAGATACCAGCCAAGAATTTAAAACCGAAATCCGCATTCAAGTTGTCAACCATCAAGGTGTGTTAGCAAAGTTAACGAATGCGGTTGCTGCAGCAGGTGCCAATATTCACAATATTGTTACCGATGAAAAAGACGCCCGTGTTTATAACGTGGATATCTTAATTACCGCGAAAAACCGTAAGCATGTTGCTGATGTGATGAAGAAGATCCGTACGCTGCAAGATGTATTAAAAATATCGCGTAATTACAACTAAATATCAGTTAGTTTAAACATCTATTACAAGAAGCAGTCATAATTGGCGCTCGATAATTAAAATCTATCTAGCGCCAATTTAGTATTACCCACGACAAACTCCGCAATCCTGAGTATAATGCCCCGCCAATTAGTTTCAGACAGAGAAAAGCATGACACCAGAACGCCTTGAACGCATAACTAAGATGTTAAAACACCGCCAACCAGATCTTACTGTATGTATGGAGTCTGTGCACAAACCTCACAACCTTGCAGCCGTAGTGAGAACTTGTGATGCTGTCGGCGTCAACAATGTTCATGCGGTTTGGTCTATACGTCCAACGAAAGTATCAGGTGGCACAGCCACTGGTAGTCAAAATTGGGTGAAAGTGCATTCTCACGACACCATCGCAACTGCTATAAAAGAATTAAAAGCCCAAGGCATGCAAGTACTTGCAACAAACCTGTCTGATACGGCGGTTGATTTCCGTGAGATTGACTACACCAAACCGACAGCCATCCTAATGGGTCAAGAGAAAACAGGCATCAGTGCCGAAGCATTAGCTCTAGCCGATCAAGATATCATCATCCCAATGGTTGGTATGGTGCAGTCATTAAACGTATCCGTTGCTACTGCGACTATTTTATATGAAGCACAACGCCAACGTTCAGACGCAGGCATGTATGGCGGTGAAAGCCGTTTATCAGCAGAAGAACAACACAAGATCTATTTTGAAGGTGGTCACCCAATTTTTGCTAAAGCCTGCAAACGTAAAGGGTTAGCTTATCCAGAACTGGATGAAGAAGGTCAAATTGTTGCCGATGAATCCTGGTGGGATGCACTGCGTAGCGCGAACTAAGCTCGCTTCACTACCCACTACATTGACGTAGATTTGAAAAACCGACTCTCGCAGTCGGTTTTTTGTTTTCTACTTTTTATTTTATAAATGCGGCCAGTATATTCCCTCTACACCTGCCACCAGCAAAACACTCCTAGCATAATGACATTGTTCTGATATCATTGATTTATTAATAAAACATGTTTATACGTACAGTAAATATTGAGACATTATGCGACTTGATAAGATCCCGGTTATAGAACTCAAAGGCGTTGGCGCAAAAATGGCTGAGAAATTGGTCAAGCTAAACCTGCACTCCGTTCAGGATTTACTTTTCCACCTGCCAAGTCGTTATCAAGATCGCACTACCATCTATCGAGCTCAAGAAATGCTCCAGCATATTCACGGCACTATCGAAGGTGAAATTGTCAGTTGTGATGTGACGTTCGGCAAACGTAAGATCATGTCTTGCAAAGTGAATGACGGCACTGGTTTTATTACTCTGTTATTTTTTCATTTCACTGCAGGGCAAAAAAATAGCTTCAAAATAGGCCAAACAATTCGCGCCTTTGGTGAGTTTCGCCTCGGACGTAGTGGATATGAGATTGTCCATCCGGAATATAAAATATTTTCCGGTGCTGGCAGCGCATTAACCGAAGAGACTTTAACGCCAGTTTACCCAGCAACGGATGGCTTAAAACAGTTAACCTTGCGTAACCTAACCGACCAAGCACTGCAAATGCTCACCCAAACGACGCTGACAGAGTTATTACCGGAAGGTTTATACAATGGCCAAATGCCGCTTAATCAAGCCATTACCTTGCTACACAGGCCTACTCCCGATGTTTCCCTCGAGTTATTAGAACTAGGTCAACATCCAGCTCAACAACGTCTGATTATCGAAGAGTTACTGGCGCAAAACATTAGCATGTTGCAACTGCGTCAAAAAATGCAGAAACACCCTGCTGTTAAGTTGCCAAAGCATACCGAATTAACCACGGCGTTTTTAGGCCAACTGCCATTTACTCCGACCAATGCGCAGCAAAGAGTGGTCGAAGAGATCCAGCAAGATTTACTAAAAAATTATCCAATGATGCGCTTAGTGCAAGGCGATGTAGGCTCGGGTAAAACCCTTGTTGCCGCCTTAGCCGCGCTGCAAGCAATCGGGAATGGTTACCAAGTTGCATTAATGGCACCGACGGAAATACTCGCTGAACAACACGCCATTAACTTCAAAGCTTGGTTTGAAAAACTCGATATCAAGGTAGGTTGGTTAGCTGGAAAACAAAAAGGTAAAGCCCGTGAAGAAGCATTAACTTCGATCGCGAGCGGTGAGACCCAGATGATTGTCGGCACTCATGCAATTTTCCAAGATGCGGTAAAATTCTTAAACCTCACCTTAGTGATTATTGATGAACAGCATAGATTCGGCGTTGAACAACGCTTGGCTTTACGTGAAAAAGGCGCTATCACGGGCGTATACCCACATCAATTATTTATGACCGCCACTCCTATCCCAAGAACGCTGGCAATGACGGCCTATGCAGACCTGAATACTTCGGTGATTGATGAGCTGCCTCCCGGTCGAACGCCGATCACTACAGTGGCAATGCCAGACACTAAACGCGCACAGATAATTGATCGTGTCCAAAAATCAGTACGAAACGAACAACGCCAAGTGTATTGGGTTTGTACTCTAATTGAAGAGTCCGATGTATTAGAAGCACAAGCCGCCGAAGATACTGCCACGGATCTGCAAAATCAGCTTCCCGACTTGCGCATTGGTTTAGTGCACGGGCGAATGAAAGCCATTGAAAAACAATACGTCATGGATGCATTTAAAAATAAAGAGCTGGATCTGTTGGTGGCAACCACGGTAATCGAAGTGGGTGTCGATGTACCCAATGCCAGTTTAATGATTATTGAAAACCCTGAGCGCCTCGGTTTGGCGCAGTTACACCAATTACGCGGTCGTGTTGGACGCGGAAAAATCGCCAGTCATTGTGTGTTGCTTTATCACGCACCATTATCTGAAACAGGTACTAAGCGTTTATCGGTACTACGTGAAACGACAGATGGCTTTAAGGTGGCGCAGCGCGATTTAGAAATCCGCGGCCCCGGTGAGATGTTAGGCAGTAAGCAAACTGGTATTGCTGATTTGAAAGTAGCCGATCTGGTACGTGATCAACAACTAATACCTTTAGTGCAAAATATTGCTCGACACTTATTAACAAATCACCCAGAAAACGCTCAAGCAATTACCCAGCGCTGGATGGCAAATCGCGACATTTACTCTAACGCCTGATTGAGTTCAGCGTTTGTGCTAACTAATTCAGGTAACACCACGAAACTACCTTGGAAAATAGCGGCTAACTTAGTGCCGCTATACACATCAACCTCAACATCAACTTTAGCGTTGCGCCCTTTGAGCAACGATAGCAAATTACCTGACATGCGATATTTGTGCGCAACAGCATAGGGTTCGCTATTGACTGGCCGTTTATAATTAATATTACCTTTCGATAATACAATACGCCCTTGCATACCTTGCTCCTTCAACATCAGCCAAATAAGCCCCCAGCCAGTCAAGGTTGCTTGGCTATAAACACTACCAGCAAACATATGCTCTAGACCATTGATATTAGCATTTAGTGGCGCTGATGTTTCGAAGCGCCAACCTGAATACTGGCGAATACTAATACCCATTTTATTACTAATTGGGATCTTCACATTCCATTCTTCTTGCAGATCTGCGCACCAGTCTGGATGGCGGATAATCTTATCCATTGCATTCACTTCTTTGATCATTTGACGATGGCGAACACCTTCCCTCACCTGACCAGAACCCACCACAGAAAAACCGCATTTTTCATAAAAAGGCACGGCTTCGATACGCGCGTTCATCACAATGCGTTCACTGCCCGCTTTATACGCCTCATCTTCTAATGCCGAAATAAGTAAGCTACCTAAACCCTGTTTACGATAATCTGGGTTTACCGCCATGTGATGAATTTGAGATTCGTCTGCTGCAATAGTGTAAATGCGTCCACAAGCCACAGGCGTGCCTTGTTGATTCAATATCATCCGATGCTGACTGTGTTCATCGTAGATATCTTTTTCCGAACCTTTTGGTCGTTGCAAGGGAGCCCTTAATAACGACCAACGTAGGTGATAATAATCTTCTAATTCCTTTTCAGTTTCAGGTGTATAAACATGAAACATAAACGCTCCTTGATCCTAACAGCGAGCATATTACCCGCTGCTCTCAACTCCATGTTGAGAAGTTAAACTTGCAACCAAAAAGTCACAGGCCCATCGTTAACTAATGCCACTTGCATGTCTGCAGCAAATTCACCTGTTTCGGTTTTGATTTGTTTACTATGGCATTGCTCCACGAAAAATTCATATAATCGCTTCGCATCTGCGGGCGCTGCCGCAGTTGAAAAACTTGGGCGGGTACCTGAGTTGGTATCTGCTGCTAAAGTGAACTGAGAAACTACCAATAATTCCCCCACGACTTGCTGCACATTAAGATTCATTTTCCCAGCATCATCTTCAAATACACGATAAGCCAATAATTTTTCACATAAACGTTTAGCTTTTGCGTCATCATCGCCTTTTTCAATTCCGAGCAATACTAATAAACCTTGGTTAATTTTACCAATAACTTGCTCTTCAACAGTTACATCTGCGCGTTCTACTCTTTGAATTAAAGCGATCATTGCTTATCCATATCTTGATATTTTAAAGCAATGATAATAACTAAAACACAGCTGTTTTCCCTAACTATTTTTACTAATGATCCCGAATATACTTCAGTATATTCGATTGCGTTCAAACAAAATGTAGCAAGCACCTTAACTATTGCTCTCTGCGAAAATCAATAATATCCGCCATCACCTCTGTGGCATTTCGTAACGCGTCCATCAAACCTGGTTCACAATCAAAATGTCCAGCATATGGCACTATCATGAGCTGCGCTAGAGGCAGACATTGATATAAGGCATAGACTGGCGCGAGCGGATTAGCAATATCAAAACGCCCATGCACCATGATGACCTGCAAATGGCTCAATGCGATGGCATTATCGTTAATATGGTCATCAACCAAAAAACAGTTTTGAGCAAAATAATGGCATTGTAAGCGTGACATGCACTGGGCAATATCGGCATCGATTAAATCTATTTTGTGACGATATTCTGGGTGAGGGTTGCCAATTTGGGTTTGCCACTCCAGCCAAGCTTTGGCTGCAGTCATCTTCTCCAATTCATTATCACTTAATAATAACTCTCCGTATGCAGACAAGATCGCATCGACACTGTGGTCTTTTGCTGGCTGTACAAAAGCATCATAGTGCTCAGGAAATAATTGCGCGCCGCCACCATGTTCAGAAAATTGCCATTGCAGATCTCTATGTCGGCCGAGAAACAAGCTGTGTAATATCAGCCCTTGTACTTTTTCTTTATGTTGAATCGCAAATAATACAGCCAATGTGGCGCCCCAACCTTCACCAAATAATAGGCTATCGTTGAGTTTAAAAAAGGTCAAAATAGCGGATATATCAGCGAGTAAATCTTGGGTGGTATTATTGGTGATTTCGGCATAAGGACTGGATCGACCGCAACCACGCTGATCGAACAAAATAACGCGATAGCGTTTTGGATCAAATAACCGTCGGTCATCTTTGAGTACACCTTTACCAGGACCATCGTGTAAAAACAACAATGGTATCCCTTCAGGGTTGCCGACTTCTTCTATATATAAATTATGTATTTCATCAACAGCAAGTTCATGTTTAGCATACGGTTTAATCGCAGGATAAAGTCCGATCATCGTTCTATCTCCATACAGCAGCCAGTTCTAATGACTCGCTGATAAATGAGTTAGCTGATATTTCTAGGCATCCGGTGCTGGCGATTCATCATTGGTTAGCAGGCTAAATTCGGTTAATGCTGCGGTAATTTCAGCGCCTAATAAGACGATTAACCAACATAAATAAATCCACACAAGTAAGATAGGTATAGTTGCTAATGCGCCATAAATCACTTCGTAAGAAGGAAATTGCACCACGTACCAAGCAAACAAACGCTTAATAATTTCAAACAAAGCAGCACTGATACAAGCCCCGATAAATGCAAAACGAAATGGTACTTTTCGATGTGGAATAACCACATACATAACGAATAAACCCAGCACGCCTAAAAACGCAGGCACCAATTTTAACAAACTCAACTGGCCACTAATCACACCAGCTTCAGAAAGAAATGATAAAGAAAATATATATGAAGAAATACCTAAGCTAATCGCAATAAACAGCGGCCCGAACGTTAACACCATCCAGTAAACCGAAAATGATAAGAAAAAATGCCGATTTATTTTACAACGCCAAATACTATTAATGTGTTTATCGATCGTGTTAATCAGTAGTAACGCCACCACAAACAACGCACCTAAACCGATCGAAGTCATCTTACCGGTATTACTCACAAAACCTTTTACGTAGTTCTGCACGGTCCCTGTGGCATTCGGCACCAAGTTATTATAAAGAAAAGCTTCGACACTTTGTTGCCAAGTTTCAAAAATAGGAAACGCTGACATAACGGAGAAGATCACTGTGATCAGCGGGATAAGTGACAATAGCGTGGTGTAAGCTAAAGAACTGGCGACCACTGTGATTCGGTCATCCACAACACGTTTACCAAGGTATTTAAAAAATGCATAACTCACAGATAAAGCTGTTGAGATATTTGCTTGTGCAGAGGGGAAACGTGGCATAGAAAAAATGCTCCAAAAAAAGGTAATACCGTTAAGTATTACCTTAATTCGCCATTTCTGTTGAGTCTAGTAAATAGTTATATTTAATAATAACTATTACAACTTACACTACTAAGCTGGAGACAACCTAAACGGGTTACTTAGTCCGACTTGCTAACTAAATATCAGAACATTTTTTTGTAGTTAAATGCTAACTTATAATCCGTCATTAATTGTGGTCCAGCAAAGTCTTCATAAACTGGTACATCAACACGCAATAATACATTGTGTCCCGAACCGAGATTATAACGACCTGACACACCAGCTGTGACTACAGTGGATTCTCGTGCGTTTGGATCTTTAGATGGGCTCATGTTTGTCATTAAGTCTTTATCTGAACCGTTAATGTTACCGCTATAAGCGACATCTAAAATACCAGAAAGGCTGAAGCTTTTAGCTAAGTTTTTAGTAACCCAAGTTGATGCAGCATATTTATTACCAAGTCGATAATCATTGCTGTTATTGCCGATACGAATTGTCGCACGACCTTGAACGCCATAACCCCAGCCATTGGTCAGCGTTTTTTGGTGGGTAACACTCGGTAAGAAATCAAACGTACCACTGCCTAGTTGCATTGGATAGCCCAGTTTTTTACCTTCTGACTTAGCGTCAATGTCACCGGTCGGCAAGCTCACGCCATAACTAATCACAAAGTTCTCAATGCCATAACGATTCAGGTTATCAATCACTGAAACTTCGGTATCCGTGATGCCTGACGAATCACCGCTGTGAGTCATCAACATTCCACTCATCATTTTATGAATCATATCCATGTCTTTTTCTGCATAACCAGCCATCACGGCAAGGGTTAGGTCATCCGTCATACCATACATAGCACCGAGCATATGCATCTTCATTGACATCTTTGATGGCGCCATCATGTAGCCATCAGAAAAAACATCATCATTTGAAACCTTGTTTGTGCCGTCTTTAATACCGTCCATTTCCATGCTCATGAATCCATATGAGAACATGAATCCACCTTTCATGTGGGTATTGGACTTCATTATGCCTGCAGGTGCCATCTGCATGCTGCCATGATCCATTTTACCACTCATCCCCGACATCGCCATTTTACCGTGATCCATTTTACTATGGTCCATCGGCGCATCAGTATTGGTATCTACTACTTGTATCTGGCTGTGGTCCATCTGGCTGTGGTCCATAGTGCTGTGATCAACAGCAGTCGTTTCAGCAAATACAGGTGCAACCCCCATACTCAGGCTCAATCCAATCATTGCAGTTAACTTGTTAAGTTTCATTTATATCCCTTAATTTGAGCGTTTTATCAAACTGCATAGAGGCAATTTAAATTAATTGATGAAGGTAGTTTACGCGACAACCTTACAGTTGCGGGAATGTTAATCATTTATAGGTGACTCTGCAATGGTATAAATGACAGTAAATTCGACATTGGGATAAAACGCCCAAACAAAACAATAAGATATACTTATTCAAAGCAAACATGACTTTGGACAATTACGGCGTAAGAGAAATAATGTGACTAGCAGAATAGTTGTCGAGGAGAGAAATATTAGCAATAAAAAAGGCGATACCTGAGTATCGCCTTATGATAATAGTGTCGAGGTTATTTAAGCATAACCAAGCGCAATATTACTTAGCTGGACGGCTAGCACGTTTACGTTCGTTTTCAGTAAGGAAACGCTTACGGATACGAATGCTTTCAGGTGTAACTTCTACTAGTTCGTCATCATCGATGAACTCTAGAGCTTGCTCTAATGTCATTTTGATTGGCGTAGTTAGTGTTTGCGCTTCATCTGTACCAGAAGAACGTACGTTAGTTAGCTGCTTACCTTTCAGGCAGTTAACAGTAAGGTCGTTAGAACGTGAGTGAATACCCACAATTTGACCTTCGTAAACTTCTTGAGCATGTTCGATGAATAAACGACCACGTTCTTGTAAACCGAATAGTGAGTAAGTTAGTGCTTTACCCATCGCGTTAGAAACTAATACACCATTTTGACGTAGTGCAAAGTTACCGCCTTTATGTGGACCATACTGTAGGAATGTATGGTACATAAGACCAGAACCAGACGTGATAGTCATGAATTCAGTTTGGAAACCGATTAGACCACGGCTAGGAACGATGAAGTCCATACGAATACGGCCTTTACCATCTGGAGCCATATCAGTAAGTTCTGCTTTACGCGTACCCATTTTTTCCATAACTGGACCTTGATGCGCTTCTTCAACATCAATAGTAACAGTTTCATATGGTTCTTGAGTTTCGCCATCTTTTTCAATCATGATTACTTCAGGAC
>Ga0209396_1001193_pt1 | contig 29560 bp, 24 predicted proteins | sample GOMGulsemesocosm_6_FD_184638 | JGI IMG/M metagenome (GOLD analysis project Ga0209396, IMG submission 184638) | Methane-oxidizing microbial communities from mesocosms in the Gulf of Mexico - GOM8C Gulf of Mexico (SPAdes) (version 2) | ecosystem: Environmental > Aquatic > Marine > Cold seeps... | reverse complement strand
TCGTTACAAAGAAGTGATTGAGCAATTACTTACGTCTGGCAATGCTTATCGTTGTTACAGTACAGCGGAAGAAGTTGATGTAATGCGTGAAGAAGCCAAAGCTAAAGGCGAAATAGAAAAATACAATGGCTTATGGCGTGATCGTACCGATCACCCGGCAGATAAACCGTTTGTTATTCGCTTTAAAAACCCTATCGGTGGCGATGTTGTCATTAAAGATATGGTTAAAGGTGATATTACTATCAGCAACGACCAGTTAGATGATTTAATCATCGCACGCTCTGATGGTACACCAACGTATAACTTAACTGTTGTTGTTGATGACTGGGATATGAAAGTATCTCACGTTGTTCGTGGTGATGATCATGTAAGTAATACGCCTAAGCAAATTAATATCCTTACCGCTTTAGGTGCTGATATCCCTGAATATGCTCATATTCCGATGATTTTAGGTGATGACGGTAAACGTTTATCAAAGCGCCATGGCGCAGTAGGTGTTATGCAATATCGTGATGATGGTTATTTACCTGAAGCACTTTTAAATTACTTAGTACGTTTAGGTTGGTCACATGGCGATAAAGAAATCTTTTCTCGTGAAGAAATGATTGAGTTATTCGACTTAAAAGACTGTAACCGTGCTCCGTCAGGTTTTAATACAGATAAACTTATTTGGGTAAACCAACATTACATGAAAACCATGGACCCTGAAGTTGTTGCAGAGCATTTAGCATGGCACATGGCTGATCAAGGTATCAATACTGAGAATGGTCCAGCACTGAGCGAAGTAGTTAAGATTCAAGCCGATCGCGTAAAAACCTTAAAAGAAATGGCAGAAATTTCACGTTATTTCTATGAAGATTTTACCGAACTTGATGCTAAAGCGGTTAAAAAGCATTTACGTCCAGTAGTAAAAGAGCCAATGTTATTAGTTAAAGAAAAACTCGCCGCGTTGACAGATTGGTCACCAGAGCCGATTCATGCTGCTATTAATGATACTGCAGTTGAGCTTGAGTTGGGTATGGGTAAAGTTGGTATGCCACTACGTGTTGCAGCAACAGGTGGTGGTAACTCACCGTCACTTGATATTACTTTAGCTTTATTAGATCAAAACAAAGTATTAGAAAGAATTGATCAAGCGATCAAAGTGGTTGAAGCAAGAATAGCCAACAGCTAGTTTCAGCTACCTCTAAAAATATAAAGCCATTGATATTAAGTTAGCAATGGTTTTTTTTTGCAAAAAATAAAGTTTTGGAATATTGTATACAAACTAATGCCATTTGTATTAATTAAGGTTACAGAATTTAATGAGAATAAATTTTCAAGAACAAGGCACTTGATTGAGCAATAGCTGGCTATTGGGATTGAAAGCAACGATGTTATTGGATATTTAGGCCATTTAATAATGATCACTTAGTTAGTGCAATTGGTATACAACTCATGGAATGATAGAAGCGATGATAGAAAATATTTATAAGTTTATTTTACTGTTTACAATTGGCATTAATAGCGCAGTGGCTGATGATAAGATCATAGCGGAACTCGATAGCACTTGGACAGAAATGTCTCGAATAGTCGCGGAAGGAGATTTTGCAGGCTTACAAGCCGCTTATCATCCTGATGCTATTTTTGTAAGCGGCTCGGCCAATAAAAGTTATTCAATGGATAAAGCTTTTCGGCGTTGGCAGCAAGATTTTGCAGACACTAAAGCTGGAAAAATGATTGCCCAAGTGGATTTTAGGTTGTCAGTACGTTCACATGATCTTAATTCAGCACATGAAACAGGTATGTATCACTATTTCAGTATTGATGAATCAGGAAAGCGTAATGACTATTATGTTCAATTAGAAGCTTTGTTCGTTAAAAAATCTGGAAAATGGTTAATGATGATGGAATTTCAAAAGTCACCTTCAACTAAAGCGCAGTGGGATTTATTGCAGTAAATTAGCGTAATTAAAGCTGTCTTTGCTTTAAAGTGACTACAATAGCTAATTAGTTTAGCTTTGTGGGGAATACCCATCACACTTGAAGATGTCCCCAAAGGGCGAGTTTGATAGGCTTACATACATCGTTATTGATTTTGACAAGGACGCTACAAGGATGTAGCTTCTTAGAGAGTGCAGGAGCTTATTCTCCTGAGTCACCATACTCTTCAATCAATGCCTTGCCTCTAAGCCTGTAAATTCTCACTGAAACCTGCATCTTCAGGTGTAAAGGCTATATAACTTCGGTATAATAAGCGTTTTCATCTTTGTGGTTTTGGAGTATTAGCTTGCAGTTTAGTGATTTTGGTTTAGATAGATGTTTAATGGATACTGTTGATCATCTGGGGTTTAGCGAGCCAACTCAAATTCAGCAACAGGCAATTCCTGCGGCGATGAACGGGCATGATTTAATTGCTTCGTCAAAAACAGGCTCAGGTAAAACATTAGCTTTTATTATTCCTGCCTTGCAACGATTAAGTAAAAATCGTGCTTTATCAAAGCGTGATCCACGTGTCGTTATTTTAACGCCTACACGAGAACTTGCTAAGCAAGTTTTTAGTCAATTACGTTTATTCACGGCCAACACGCAATTTAAAGCCGTATTAATTTTAGGCGGTGAAAACTTTAATGATCAGGTGAAAGTCTTAGAAAAAGAGCCTGAGTTTATTGTTGCTACCCCAGGGCGTTTAGCTGATCACTTAACCCAAGGTCACTTTTATTTAAATGGCTTAGAACTGCTTATTTTAGATGAAGCAGACCGCATGCTTGATTTGGGTTTTAGTAAAGAGCTTACTCAAATAAATAAGGCCGCCGACCATCGTAAACGTCAAACGCTATTGTTTTCAGCAACCTTAGACCATGCACAAGTGAATGACTTTGCTAAAGAACTACTAAAAAAACCTAAACGTGTTGCGATAGAGTCTGCTCATACAGAGCATGAAGATATCACTAAGCGTTTCTTTCTAGCCGATAATTTGAGTCAAAAAGAGTTGCTGTTACAGCATTTTTTAGCAACCGAAACTTCGCAGCAAATTATTATATTTACCGCTACACGTAGTGATACTGATAGATTAGCCAAGTTACTAACAGAGCAAGAACTTAATGCTGTCGCGTTAAGTGGTGAACTAAACCAAGGCCAACGTAACCAAATTATGGATAGCTTTGCCAAAGGCCAACATAAAATATTGGTTACCACGGATTTAGCTTCACGTGGTCTAGATTTAGTGAATGTTTCACATGTAATTAACTTTGATATGCCAAAACATACTGAAGAGTTTGTTCATCGTATTGGCCGTACTGGCCGTGCAGGCACTAAAGGTGATGCAATTTCACTCGTTGGCCCAAATGATTGGTTAAGCTTTAAAAATGTTGAAGCTTTTTTACAGCAAAAGATCACGTTTGCTAAAGTAGCTGGTATTAAAGTTAATTTTAAAGGTTTAAAACCTAAAAAAGAAAAAGTGGTTAAAGCTAAAGTTAACACTGGTAAGGATACAAAAGCGGTTGCGAATAAACCAAGGAAAGTTATCAAGAAAACTTTCCTTGATATACAAGATGCAGGTGCAATGAAAATTATTAAGCGTAAAAAAGCGCTAACGCCAGATCAAATCGAGGATTCTACTAAGAAAGAACAGGATTAATCCTTTTCATCTTTCTTTTCAGATTCTATAAATAATAAATAAAAGGCAACTTCAGTTGCCTTTTTTGTGTCTAAAGTTATCTGTCTTAAGTCGTAGGCTCCACAGCCTATTTGACTCCACAACATATATTTAGTTGTTAAAAAGGCGGATAGTGTTTTAGCCAACCTATATATCTTGGAAACTATCCCGTTAACCGGCCTTATTCTATTTGTTCAATCTCATCTTAATTGGATACTATTTAAGTATAAAGTTATGTATAAATCTATGTATTCAATAGCTTGCAAAGGTGTTAAGTTACTAAGGATATAACTTTTTTAAATACCGGTACAGACTTAAAATAAGGATATTTCATGACTATAATGCAAAAAACTCTCTGGTTAATTACCTCACTTGGTAATTTTTTAGCAGGGTATTATTTTATGCACAATCAAAGTGCCTTAAGTATTACCCTTTTATTAGGGACTTTACTTTATAGCCTCATTGGTATTTATGATATTTTTTATAGTCGTCATAGTTTAAATCGGCTTTATCCTGTCGTTGCTTATTTACGTTACTTCCTTGAGTCTTACCGCGTTGAAATTCAACAATATTTTATTGCCAATGATACCGAAGAGCGGCCTTTTAACCGAGAGCAACGTACTTTGGTGTATCAACGCGCTAAAAATGTGCGTGACACTATTGCTTTTGGTACCCAGCGTAATCTTGTTGAAGATAATTATTTAAGTCTGTGGCACTCATTATCGCCTGTTCATGTGCCCGAAACATTCCAACGAGTATTGATTGGTGGGGATAGTTGCACAAAGCCATATTCAGCTTCTTACTTAAATATTTCAGCGATGAGCTTTGGCTCACTAAGTACCAATGCCATTGAGGCGCTTAACTTAGGCGCAAAAAAAGCGGGCTGTTATCATAATACCGGTGAAGGTGCAGCAAGTCCTTATCATTTAAAACATGGAGGTGATATTGTCTGGCAACTAGGCACCGGCCTTTTTGGTTGTCGTGATGAACATGGTCGTTTTAACCCTGCTAGCTTTGAGAAAACAGCGCAATTACCACAGATAAAAATGATAGAAATAAAACTATCACAGGGTGCTAAACCCGGTCATGGTGGAGTATTACCTAAAGCAAAAATCACTGATGAAATTGCGCGTATTAGGCATATTTCAAAAGACCGTGATTGTATATCTCCCGCCGTTAATCCTGAGTGTACTTCTCCTAAAGCGCTGTTGGCCTTTGTGCAGCAATTACGTAGTTTAAGTGGTGGTAAACCGGTTGGCTTTAAACTCTGTATTGGTAATCCGGCAGAATTTTTAAGTATTTGTAAGGCGATGCTAGAAACGGGTATTACCCCCGATTTTATCACGGTTGATGGCGCTGAAGGGGGTACAGGTGCTGCGCCAGTTGAATTTACTAATCGTTTGGGGCTAATTTGCATCGAAGGTATCAGCATCGTTAATAATGCCTTAGTCGGGGTAGGGTTGCGTGATAAAATCAAAATTATCGCCTCGGGTAAAACTGCTTCAAGTTTTGATCTGTTAGCTAAAATTGCTGCTGGCGCAGATGTTGTAAATGCCGCAAGAACGATGATGATGGCAATAGGTTGTATTCAATCGAGGCATTGTAATACCAATCTTTGCCCTACAGGTGTTGCCACACAAGATCCCGCTAGAGCAAAAGCGATTAATGTTGATGATAAAAGTGAACGAGTTAAAAATTTCCACCATAATACGTTGAGTAGTTTCTTTGAATTAGTGGGGAGTATGGGCTTGGATAATCCGGCTAAACTCGTACCGCAAATGATAAAGAGGCGCTCACCGTATGGCGTTCAAATGTCGATGGGTAGTCTCGTAGCGCCGCTACCTGAAAGGGCTTTAATTGACCCTTCCATCACGGAGCAAGGTCTTGATGAATCTTGGCAGCATTGGTGGCAAACAAGTAGTGCAGAGCAGTTTTATGTAGACGATGTTTTTATACTGAGATCGCCTGAGTTTCATCAAGCCAAGGCATAAACACATCATTATAAGAATATTGTTGTTTAAGGACGCTAGGTAACATTTCACCTAGCGTTTTTATAAAAACAGTTATTACTCAGTAATAAGCTGATTAAGTGTATAGCTAGACTTAGTAGTCCCTAACTTAGTTTTCATATAAGGCAATATCTCTTCCAGTTGCTGAGATAACTGCCATGGCGGATTAACAATAAATAATCCAGTACCCGTCATACCATATTCTTCGGTATCATCTTCCAAACAAAACTCTACTTGCAACAGGTTTTTTACTTCGCTGCTGGTAAAGTCTTGCTGCATTTGATCAATAAAATGACGTTTAACAACTGGGTACCAAAGGATATAGGTACCGGTTGAAAATTTATCATAAGCTTTCACTATGGTCTTAACTGCTTTTTGATAGTCTTCTTTTAGCTCAAACGGGGGATCAATTAACACAACACCACGGCGACTTGGTGGTGGTAATAAACCTAAAACACCTTTATAGCCATCGGATTGTTTAACAAATACTTTACGCCAGCGTTGACAAAAGTCTTCTAGATGCTGAATATCGGTTGGGTGTAATTCAAATAAATGACTGCTATCTTGTCGTCTAACAAAGGCTTTAGCGATGCCTGGAGAGCCAGGGTAAACTTCAAGCTCACCGTCGTTAGGGTTTAAGTTAAGGCTATTGATTAGCGATAAATATGGTTCAAGTGCATCAGGAGCATTGTCATCATTAATGATTTTGGCAATACCATCTTTATATTCCCCCGTTTTTTGTGCATATTCATCGGCCAATTGATACATGCCAGCACCAGAGTGACTATCGATATAACAAAAGCCTTTTTCTTTCCGGGTCATGTATTCAAGCACGAGTGATAACGCACTGTGTTTTAAAACATCGGCAAAATTTCCTGCGTGAAAAGCGTGACGATAACTAAGCATAATGAACTCTTTGGTATAAGGTAAAAGTAAAAAAGCTACAAGGCAGAGTGAAACGTCTAGCTTGTAGCTTAAAAATATTTTATATAATCGTATTTATACTTTGCTAGCTAAATACTCATCGTAAGTACCTGCAAAATCGATGTAACCTTCAGTGGTTAATTCAATAACACGTGTCGCAATCGTTGATACAAACTCTCTGTCGTGGCTAACAAATAACAAAGTGCCTTCATATTGCTCTAATGCCATGTTTAACGACTCAATTGATTCCATGTCCATGTGGTTAGTTGGCTCATCAAGTACTAATATATTTGGGTTTTGCATCATTAGCTTACCAAATAACATACGCCCTTTTTCACCACCTGACAGCACACTAATTGATTTTTTAATATCGTCAGCAGAGAAGAGTAAGCGACCTAAGTATCCACGAACCGCTTGCTCATCATCTGTTGGTTGACGCCATTGGCTCATCCATTCAAACAAGTTCATGTCGTTTTCAAATTCGTATTCGTGATCTTGCGCATAATAGCCAATATTTACATTTTCAGACCAAGTAATATCGCCAGAGTTCGCTTCATATCCCACTTCATTCATTAATGAACGTAAAAAGGTCGTTTTGCCTATACCGTTTTCACCGATAATAGCGATACGTTCACCGACTTCAATTAAGGCTGAAATATCTTTAAGAATATGTGTATCATCAAAGCTTTTGTTTAACTTTTCGATTACTAGTGCATTACGAAATAGTTTCTTTTCTTGCTCGAAGCGAATAAACGGGTTGCTACGACTAGAAGCTTTTACTTCATCAAGTTGGATTTTATCAATTCGTTTGGCACGAGAGGTTGCTTGTTTTGCTTTTGATGCGTTAGCTGAGAAACGTGCAACAAAGGCTTGTAGCTCACCAATTTGTGCTTTTTTCTTAGCATTGTCAGATAATAAACGGGCACGAGCTTGTGTTGCAGCCAACATATACTCATCGTAGTTACCTGGATAAACACGTAGTTCACCATAATCTAAATCAGCCATGTGTGTACAAACACTGTTTAAAAAATGTCTATCATGCGAAATGATAATCATGGTTGAGTCACGTTCATTTAACGTTTCTTCAAGCCATTGAATGGTGTGAATATCCAAGTTGTTGGTCGGCTCATCAAGTAACAAAATATCAGGATCTGAAAATAGCGCCTGAGCAAGCAATATACGAAGTTTAAAGCCAGGAGCAATCTCACTCATTAAGCCATAGTGCTGCTCAACAGGAATCCCCACACCCATTAATAATTCACCTGCGCGACTCTCTGCAGAATAACCGTCCATTTCAGCGTATTCAGACTCTAAATCACCGACTTTCATGCCATCAGCTTCGCTCATTTCAGGTAAAGCATAAATGCGATCACGCTCTTCTTTAACAGCCCAAAGTTCGGTGTGCCCCATAATGACGGTGTCAATAACGCTATATTCTTCAAACGCAAATTGGTCTTGGCGTAATTTACCTAAACGCTCACCCGTATCAAGGTTAACGTTACCTGATGTTTGCTCTAAATCACCACCTAAAATTTTCATAAAGGTGGATTTACCACAACCATTTGCGCCAATTAAACCGTAACGATTACCGCCGCCAAATTTTTGAGATATGTTTTCAAACAATGGCTTGGCGCCAAATTGTTGGGTGATATTATTTGCTGCTAACATTGTATGTTCCGCCGAGTGTTGATGTTTACTGAAGTTAATATAGTGAGTAACTTAACCAATTAAATTAACCAATAAAATATTGCGCGGCGATTATACACCACAACAGAAAACTCGCATATGTAAATTTAAATATTATCATTTGGTATCGAATTTACATGTCTCTGCAATTTTAGCTGGTTTACCTATACTAATAGATTAGTGGTGAGTACTTTCAGGGAGGAACTAAAAGTTAACATCGGGGCAGTATTATGAAATTATTCGTAAAGTTTATATATTTAATAACATTTATCTTTTTTTCCATCACCTCCAAGCCGTTACGCTTGCTTGGTCTTTATCAACAAGAACGGTTTTTGAAAGTGGCAAAGAAAGTCGGTGTGAAAGTATCTTCAGATAGAGCGACCAAGTTAACAGGTAAAATAAATAAAAAAATAGAGGAATTAAAAACCTTTATCGCAAGCCAAGACGTATTCGATTCAACTCATGAAAGAGCGGTTATGCTAACAGATGAAGTAAATGAGCTTGTTAGTGATCTAGTGGCAGAAAATACTAACAGTTTACTGTACCGCTGTTTTGTTCGATTTACCTAGTTGAACTCTCATAGGTAACTCTTTCAAATAACAAAATTTTATAGAAAATAAACTATTTTTATTGAATTTCTTGAAAAAAGCCGACTCCCTGCATAAGCTTTTTACCAATGTCATGATTTTTCGTGGTTTAATTTTTAGGGGGCGTAATGAGTAAAACGATATTAGTGGTAGATGATAGTTTAGTTTCACGCATGATGATCAAAGCAATCCTTCAATCCCATGTCGAAGGGGTTGATATAATTGAGGCAGGAAGTGGCGCAGAAGCACTAAATAAAGTAGACGATAATCAGGCCATTGATATAGCTTTAGTTGACTTTAATATGCCAGGAATGACCGGGCTTGAATTAATTAGTGCCTTAAGTGAAAAGTTAACTATTCCAAAAGTTGCGTTACTCACTGCCAATATTCAAAATGAGATTAAGGCTCAGGCATTAGCTGCGGGGGTGACATTTTTGAATAAACCAATTAATGAAGATGTTATTGCCAGCTTTTTGCATAACTAGTTTTATGACCCACCTATAAATTAGTAAGTGACTAACAAATGAGCAATAATCATATGACAGAAAATTTAACCCCTCTTGAAGTCGATGCCTTAACTGAAATATTTAATATTGGTATTGGGCGTGCGGCTAATTCCTTGAATCAAATGGTATCGCAAACTGTAGACTTAACCATCCCTAAAATCGAAATATTGCCAAATATAGAGGCTAAGCAGAAGCTTAATTTTGATAGTGATATGGAGATTAGTGCAGTTACACAACAATTCTCTGGGGATTTTAAGGGGCAGGCTTTATTGATGTTTAGTAAAGAAAACGGCTTGCAACTAGTTAGCTTATTGCTAGGTAATAAAATCCCCATTGAAGACTTATCAGAGTTAGAGCAAGACTCTCTTGTTGAAATCGGCAATGTTATTTTAAATGCTTGTTTTGGTACTGTAATTAATTTTTTACAATCGTCAATTTCAATTGAAATGCCTGAATTTGTACAGGGAAATATTAATAAGATTTTTACCTATAGTAGTGAACATGATTGGTCACTGTATATCAAAGTTAAGTTCTCTTTGCCAAGTGAGAATATTGCAGGGCATATTTCATTTATTATGGACATAACCTCACTTGAAATTTTTCAAGAATCTGTACGTAAATTTGTTTTTGGAATTACCAGTAAATCCCAAGGCTAAAGTGTTAACATGACAAATTTATCTAATGACATTCTTTATGCGACACTAAACCAACTTTCTGTTGGTATTATTATCATTGATGAACAGCAAAGGTTGGTTTTTTTTAACCAATGGTTAAGCGATTATTCTGGCATGGTATTAGATGAGCAGGAAGGGAATCTCCTCGACGATATATTTGAGCAATATCAAGACTCCCGATTGAGTGGTGCGTGTGAATCAGCGTTGTCATTAGGTTTACCCGCACGTTTGTCACATACTTTTAATCCTACACCGTTACCGCTTTATCAAAAAAACTTTATCGGTGATAAAGATCATCTAATCCAACAACAAATTAGTGTTAAGCGTATAGCGACTAATGCATCAACACCGCTTTGCCAAATCGTTATTGATAATGTCACTCATATGGTAAAGAAAGAACAAACTTTACAAAAATTAGCCGATGAAAATATAGTTCAGCGACAAAAAGCAGAAATAGCTAATCAGTCCAAGTCTCAATTCCTTGCCAATATGAGCCATGAAATAAGAACGCCGATTAATGGGGTTTTGGGCATGTTAACCTTATTGGCTGACACTCAGTTAAGTAAAACTCAACATCATTTCTCAACACTGGCTAAAGTCAGCGCTGAAACGTTATTGAATTTGATAAATGACATATTAGATTTTTCCAAAATCGAAGCCGGCAAACTTGATATTGAAAAAATAGCGTTTAATTTAACAGACTCTATCGCTGAAACTGTACAAGCTATGGCGATAAAAGCTCAGCAAAAGGGTATTGAAGTTGTTGTTGATACTACAGCATTAACCCAGCCGTTAGTTGTAGGTGACTCAAGCCGAATAAAGCAAATTATTACGAATTTACTCAGTAATGCTATTAAGTTTACCGAACAAGGTGAAATCAACATTATCGTTGAGACAACAGAACAAACAGCAGAAATAGTTAAACTGGATATTGTTGTTGTTGATACGGGTATCGGTATCCCAACAAAGAAATGTGATGAACTATTTAATGCTTTTACCCAAGTTGATGCATCTACAACAAGGGAATATGGTGGTACAGGATTAGGCTTGACCATTGTTAGACAGTTATGTCAGTTGATGGGCGGAGATATAGCTGTTAAGAGCGAACAAGGGCAAGGTAGTCAGTTTAGTTTTTATCTGACTTTAGAGAAAAGTGAAAAATTAAACAAACCTTGGCAACGCTTTACTGAAAAACCGATATTATTAATAACGACTAATCAGAGCAATAATAAATTCCTCTGTAAACAATTATCGCTTTGGGGTCTTGATGTTGTTGGGGAAACAGCAGAAGGTGAAGTGCTAGCGCTATGTAATAAAATTGCTAACAATGACTTTTCGGTGCTTGTTCTTGATGAAAGTTTAGACTCTTCTTTGCTGGAAGCAATCTCCAACGCCCTATTCAAAAACAATAGTCAGCATGATAAAAAAGTGCAACTCATATTGTTAACGTCTATAGATGATAGCCAAAGTAGTATAAGTGCAAGTGTCGATTTATTAGGTAAAAATGAATGTCTTCATAAATTACCGAAACCTATTATTTCAGCCAGTTTACATCAACTGCTAACGAGTGTTTTTTCATCAAAATCTATAGTAACAGATATTGTGAACCCAAAGAGTGCTAAGGCTTCACAAGCTAATCAAATCAATGAAAGTGGAGAAGTAAGAATTTTATTAGTTGAGGACAACAGAATTAACCAAGAAGTTGCACTTGGTCTATTACGTAAATTTGGTTATCAGGCTGATGTTGCAAAAAACGGCATACATGCATTAGAGCTATTAGCACAAAGGCAATTATCAGCGCCATACAAATTGATATTGATGGATTGTCAAATGCCAGAGATGGATGGTTACCAGGCAACTATCGCAATTCGAACAGATAATTTATACCAGGCTTCGAGTCAAGTCAGTATTATAGCTATGACTGCTAACAGCATGACTGGCGATCAAGAAAAGTGCTTAGCTGCAGGTATGAATGATTACCTGGCTAAGCCTATCAACCCTAATTTGCTAGCTGAAAAAATTGCCTTTTGGCTGGACAATTAAACTTCAGCTTAGTTAATCTAACGGCGAAATACTTTTCCTGAAGCCATGCTACTTAGTCTTTTTACGATCTGAAAATTGATTATCAGAAAAACGAGTTAAGCCTCTTTTATGTGCAGGTGTTTTCTTTCCTTTACCTTGTCCTGAATTATTTCTATTTTGACCTGGGCTAGTTTTAAACCCTTGTGAATTATTTTTACCTTGCCTATTTTTAGCTGATAGTTGTTGCTCACCACGTGTTTCCCTTGGAACTAAACAGTTTGGCGCTGAGCCAATGAGTTTTGTTAAGCCCATTTTAGTCAACGCTTGGCGAATTTGTGCCCAGTTTACCGGATCGTGATAACGCAATATGGCTTTGTGTAATCGGCGTTGAATAGTGCCTTTAGGCACGTTAATTTTTCCACCTTCTTTTGCCAAGTTTTTACTGGTCACGTTACGCAGAGAGTTTAGTTCTGTGTGATACAAAGTCGTTGCATTAGCTAGCGGCGAAGGGTAGAAGTTTTGCACTTGATCAAGTTTAAAGTCATTGCTCTTTAGCCAAAGTGCTAGGTTAACCATATCTCTATCAGTGGTGCCAGGGTGAGCAGAAATAAAATAAGGGATTAAGTATTGTTTTTTACCTGCAAGTTTTGAGTAATGGTCAAACATTTCTTTGAATTTATCATAACTGCCCATGCCTGGCTTCATCATATTATCAAGCGGGCCTTGTTCGGTATGTTCAGGTGCAATTTTTAAATAACCACCCACATGGTGGGTTGCTAATTCTTGCACATATTCAGGGTGTTCAATAGCTAAATCATAACGAACACCTGAAGCTATTAATATTTTTTTGATGCCCTTAACTTTTCGGGCTTTACGATATAGCTCAATAGTAGGAGTGTGATCTGTATCTAAGTGGCCACAAATGGTCGGCCATACACAAGAAGGTTTTCGACAAGTCGCTTCAGCTTTCTCACTTTTACAGTTTAGTTGGTACATATTTGCCGTTGGGCCACCAAGATCAGAGATAACACCAGTAAACCCCGGAACCTTTTCTTTAATATCTTCAATTTCATTAATGATTGATTCATGTGATCTACTTTGAATTATCCGTCCTTCATGTTCGGTAATAGAACAAAAAGTACAACCACCAAAACAGCCGCGCATGATATTAATTGAGGTTTTAATCATGTCATAAGCAGGGATTTTTGCTTTCCCATAGCTTGGGTGGGGGACACGTTTATACTCCAGACCAAAAACACCGTCCATTTCTTCTGTGGATAATGGTTTAGCTGGAGGATTTAACCAAATAAGTCGTGTGCCATGGCTTTGAACTAAAGGCTTAGCTGAAGTCGGGTTCACTTCCTGATGAAAAATACGTGATGCATGAGCATAGAGCACTTTATTATCTTTGACTTGTTCAAAGGTTGGTAAATTAATATAGGTTGTTTGCCAAGGTTTTTCTTTTTTATCCCATGTTTTGTTACGGTAGTCAGCTATCTGTATAGGTTGCGCTGTTTTAGTAACATCTGTATCGGCTTTGTCAGCTGCGTTTTCATTATCACTGCATGTCTCAGGTGTTATCTCTTCATAGGGACTAAAGATAGGATCTATTTTACCTGGCCTGTCAATATCTCGAGAGTCGATACCTTTCCAACCCGGTAATACTTGTTTAGTTAAAAAGGCACTACCACGAACATTAGTGATGTTTTTAACGTCTTCACCACGTGCAATCCTATGAGCAATCTCGACTAAAGGGCGTTCAGCATTGCCAAAAACTAACAAATCGGCTTTTGAGTCAAAAAGCACTGACCGACGCACTTTGTCAGACCAGTAATCGTAATGCGCAATTCTACGTAAACTTGCTTCTATGCCACCAATAATTACAGGCACGCCCTTAAAGGCTTCTTTACAACGCTGTGTGTATGCTGTTACTGCGCGATCTGGGCGTTTTCCACCTTCATCATTAGGTGTATAGGCATCATCATGGCGCATTCTGCGCTCAGCAGTATATCGGTTAATCATGGAGTCCATGTTACCAGCGGTAACACCAAAAAATAGGTTAGGTTCACCCAACTCCATAAATGCGTCTTTTGAGTGCCAATCAGGCTGAGCGATAATACCTACTCTAAATCCTTGTGCCTCAAGCATACGTCCTATAATAGCCATACCAAAACTTGGATGATCTACATAAGCATCACCGGTTACAATAATTATGTCACAACTATCCCACCCAAGAATATCCATCTCTTTACGAGACATAGGTAAAAAAGGCGCGGTGCCATAACACTCAGCCCAATATTTTGGATAATCAAATAACCCCTGTTGCTTTTTCGACATTATTTGTTGTTTAACTGAAGTCATATCACCATTCTCATTACGGTTAGCCGGTAGTAATTACCATCGCCCAAATGCGGGCGCGAAATTATAGCAGATATATCGACAGAACCCAATGATGAGTGCTTATTTTTTGTACAGTGAGTGTATCTATTTAAATGACGCTAAAATTCTGTGATGTTTACAACTTTAATCACATTTGCTTTAATCGTAGATGAATATAATTTGGTTCAAGACAAAAAATTATAAAAGTATTAGTTCTATTACAACTCCAGAGAAAGATATGAATAAAACCCTAAAAAATAGTGTGTTAGCGAGTGCAGTTATTAGTGCACTTAGTTTGACTGCCTGCGAGCAACAAAGTGAATCAGTCAACGAAAGTAAAGTGAATGTTACTCCAACAGTTGTTGAAAACAAGCAAGCCATTAGTACTGAGCAACGCTTATCAGCCTTATATATGGAAGCTAAACACACTCTTTTTAAACAACGAGCGCTGTCTGCAACTATGTTTGGTTTATCTCAAAAAGATGTGAGTGAAGATATTTCCAGTAAAATGGAAGTTTTTAGTCCTGAAAATGAAAAACAACTCCGTGATGATTTATTAACCATATCGAATAAAATTGCCAGTGTTAAGGTCGATAATAGTGATCTCACTGAAAAAACCAATCAACAAGTGATGACGGGGTTAACTCGCTACTTTGCTGGAGAGCCAAACTTTAGTATTGGTTTTATTGATACTTGGATGGGGCTTTCTCCTTTTATAGTTAACCAAATTAATGGTCCTTTGATTGATATTCCTCGTGTTATGCAAAATGATCAACCTATTACTTCTGAGCAAGAAGCATTAGATTATATTGCTCGCTTAGGGCAATTCGATACTCTTGCCGCTAGCATAATTAAGAAACAAGCTGCAGATTCAGCACAGAACTGGTTGCCTCCAAAAGTTACCTTGCAAGGAGCCATTAAATACTTAAAAGGCTTTACCAGCGTGAACGCCGAGGAACATGTTTTTGTCAGTGTGTTTAGTGAAAAGGTTAATAAGATTGATTCACTTACTACAGCGAAAAGAGAGGCTTTAGTTGAGCAAGTTATTACCAATGTTCGCCAAGTGGTGTATCCAGCCTTTCAATCGGTAGAAAAGGCAACTTCAGCTCTACTGGCTAAGTCTCGTATTGAATCGGGAATTTGGGCACAACCCAATGGCAATGCATATTACCAAGATGCAATTAAGCAATTAGGTGATAGTGAACTAACACCGGCTCAAATTCATCAAATTGGTTTGGATGAGGTTGCAAGAATTAATAGCGACATGGATTCTATATTAAGAGCGCATGGTTATAAAAACGGCTCTGTTGGTGAGCGTATGGTAGCGCTAAATGAAGAGCCGCGTTTCTTGTATGAAGACTCAACAGCTGGCCGAGCTGAACTGCTCAATGATATTAATGGTTATATCGCAGAAATAACCACTAAAATGGCACCTGTTTTTAAAACAACACCAAGTTATCAGGTTGAAGTGAAGGCATTTCCGGTTGAGGTGCAAGACGGCGCTCCTGGTGGTCAATATTCTTCACCCGCAATTGATGGCAGTAAACCAGGTGTTTATTGGATTAATTTACGTGACATGAAAGCAAACCCTAAGTTTTCTTTGAAAACACTGACCTACCATGAGGCAAATCCTGGTCATCATTGGCAAATTGCCTTGAACTTAGACCAAGCAGATTTGCCTTTTTTACGCAGAATTGCGCCTTACAACGCTTATACGGAAGGTTGGGCATTGTATAGTGAGCAAGTTGCTTATGAATTAGGACTGTATGAAAATGACCCTTTTGGTAATTTAGGCCGTTTACAGGCTGAGATATTTAGGGCAGTTCGTTTGGTGGTAGATACTGGCCTACATGATAAACGCTGGACTCGAGAGCAAGCAATTGCTTATATGTCTGAACAAACGGGATCTGCAGAATCTGATGTTATTTCAGAAATTGAGCGATATATGGCATGGCCAGGTCAGGCATTAGGTTATAAGTTAGGTATGCTAAAAATATTAAGTTTGCGAAGGAATGCTAAAGAGCGATTAGGTGATAAGTTTGATTTAGCAGAGTTTCATGACGTAGTGTTACTAAATGGTGCAGTACCAATGTCGGTATTAGACCGTAATGTAAATCTCTGGTTAGCGTCAAAATAAGTTCTCAGGGCATGCTCTTAGAATAAAAGAAGGGAAAAGCCGTATTGTTGAGCTAATACGGCTTTTTTTTGTCTGAAGTTTATTGACTTACTTCTATATTAACCGCCGAGATTAATGTGGTTTACGTTGATTCTTTAATAACACACATTGAGTCTCCCCTAGGCGGGCACAGTTATCAAGTGCGATAATTTCTTCAGTAGAAAATGAGGCATTTGAAAGAATCACAGCAGAGCAATTTCCACGACATAAAACACTTTTAATTTGCTCAATGTCTAAATGAGCAGACTTTTCATCAAGTAAATGATTGGTTTTATTTTTACCCTTGAAACTCACACAAAGTATTTTTGAAATGTCCACACCATGAGTTTTTGCTAATTGCTCTAAGGACGACTCTTCTGGGTTGATAAATAACACCCACTTTTTTTCTTGATTATATTGCTGACAAATATCGGCATATTGTGATGATAGCTCTTGGTGGTTTTCAACACTGGTCAGCTTTAACCAAGCCTGATTTGCCAGGGGAGTACTGAGGGCATTATTTATAACATTCTTTATACCACTATTGCTAAGAGTATTGACTGTGTACATTGTTTGGCCTCGCGTTGAATATTGCTAAATAGGTATACTGTATGTATGTACAGTATATGCTTTTTGCAGGGTATTCAAGCATTATTTGTTATTTATTGAGCAATATGTATTTAGCTACTTAGAATTTATGATGTTCTTTTGCTCATGATAAGGCTAAGTTGAGACTCAAAAAGATGCCTGAAGAATACTAAAGCAAGGAAATTAACTTGAATTGGTTTAAGTCTAGAATGAACGGCAGATACAAATTAAATGAGCTAATAATTTAGCAAGAGCCATTCTTTGGACAAGTTTAGTTTATTTCGATAAAAGATGTGTGAAGGCTATTTATTTGCGCTAGGTCTAGCGAAATAAAAGCAATATTACAAAGCACTACAGGGTACTTATTGTGATACATATGACGCGATGGAGGATGTTAATGGAGAAGTGAGCGGTAGTGTTAGTTGATACTACTACCGCCTACTCAATATACGATTATTGCTCTAGTGCAGATAACTGGGCTTCAAATTGTTCAGCTCCCGCTTTGACCTGATAGAGTTTTACTAACAGGTAATTTAGTTCGGGTGCAAACCAAGCGTAAGTGATGCGCTTTTTTTCGATAATTTCACGTTTTAACCGGATAGTTTTCACGAGCCCATATGGCAGTATTAATTCCTCTTTGCCATCATATTGGTACTCATAATTTTTGATAGACCCTCTAGTGCTAATAACAGGGTATATAAAGCGCTTTTGCTGCGGCTTGTTAATTAGGTCTATTCGATTTTGTAGGTGGTAGCTAAGTTTATCAAGTAAGCCATCAGTAAAGTTTAAACTGATTTGTTTATCATTCTTAAGATCTGTCGCTGTTTTATTCGCTAAATTATATTGCCACTGGTAACTTTTATCACGCCCCGTACCTTCACGGTGATAATCATAGTGCAAGGGGATTACTTGATTGTTCTTTACGTTAACAATGGCGGTTTCAGTACGTTTATCTGAAAAAATTAACCAGCTAATATCCGTTTCATAATGATATCTAATTTTGTCATCATCAAGATAGCTAAGTTGTCTGATAGCAGTGCCAACAGGATCAGATTTGTGCAATAAGGTATAAGTTGCTTTATAGGCAGGGATGATTGATGAAAAATTTGTTTCTTGATTCGTCGCAATTTTGACAGGAGGAGGTGATTGAGAAGTTGTTGCACTAACAACCAAGGGTAAACATAAAGAGGCTAACGCAAGCAAAACTCTCATAATCGACAAATTTCCAGAAACAGTAGGTGTTAATGATACTAACAGTTTCTGGAGGATTGTATACCCAAGTTACCTCAAGAGGCAGGCTGCCACTGTAATTAACAACGCCTTTAGACAAGGCATTGATTAAAGTGAATGCTTGTTCCATTGTAGTTCTGATTCAGACATTACAGTGTTATGAAACACTCTTAATCGTTGGCATAACCTGATACGGGTAAAATGTTACTATCTAATATGGCATTGTCACCTTGCATTTCAAGCCTTTTCTCAGCAAACCATTTCACTACTAATGGGTAAATGCGGTGTTCTTGTTCATGTACTCGCGCAGCGAGGTCATCACTGCTATCACCTTCAAAGACCGGAACTTTGGCTTGAAGAATGACAGGACCACCATCTAGCTCTTCAGTGACAAAATGTACACTGACACCATGAACGTCATCACCCGCATCTATAGCACGTTGGTGAGTATTTAATCCCTGATATTTCGGTAGAAGAGAAGGGTGAATATTTAATAATTTACCTTGATAGTGTTGAACAAAATCAGGGGTAAGTATGCGCATAAAGCCTGCTAGCACGATTAAGTCAGCGTCAAAGGCATCAATCTTTTTGATAAGGGCTTGATCGTAATCTTCACGGCTATCAAAGTCTTTATGTGAAAGTGATACGGTAGTAATGTCAGCATTCTCAGCACGGGTTAAACCATAAGCATCGGCTTTATTAGAAACTACAGCAACAACTTCCGCTGGGTAATTGGTATCAGTACAAGCATCAATAATAGCTTGTAAGTTAGTACCACCACCAGAGATCAATACAACTATTTTACTCGACATATCTTTTCCTACTTTACCTAATGAAAGGGTTAATAAAGGCTTGATAAAATTTTGATAAATAAAAGGGGCTAATAAATAGCCCCTTTATAATATCTTTATATTTTATTAGTGAAGGTGTTAATTAAGCAAAAACAACTTGTTCTTCACCTTCAGACATATCGGCAATAGCACCGATGTGCCAAGCATTCTCGCCATGAGCTGTTAATATTTCGACACTTTCTGCTACTTTATCAGCAGGAACTACGATGATCATGCCAACACCACAGTTAAAGGTACGATACATCTCATGTTCAGTGATGTTACCTTTTTCTTTTAACCAGCTAAAGATGCTCGGCCATGCCCAGCTATCACCTTTAATTACTGCTTGTGCAGTTTCAGGTAATACGCGAGGAATGTTTTCCCAGAAACCACCACCAGTGATATGAGATAACGCATGCACATCTACACTTTTTAATAACTCAAGTACCGATTTGACATAAATCTTTGTTGGCTCAAGTAAATGGTCAGCAATTTTTTTGCCTTCAAGTAATTCATTAGTATCAGTGCTGTTTACTTCTAATACTTTACGAATTAAAGAGAAACCATTTGAATGAGGACCAGAAGCACCAAGGGCAATCAATTGATCGCCAGCAGCAACATTAGTACCGTCAATTAAACGAGACTTTTCAGCGACGCCTACACAAAAACCAGCGATATCGTAATCGCCTTTGTGGTACATACCTGGCATTTCAGCAGTTTCACCACCAACCAGTGCACAACCAGCTTGAATACAACCTTCAGCAATACCTTCAACAACCGATGAAGCAACAGCAACATCAAGTTTATCAGTAGCATAATAATCAAGGAAGAATAGCGGCTCAGCACCTTGAACGATAAGGTCGTTTACACACATAGCAACTAAATCGATACCAACAGTATCGTGTTTCGCTAAATCAATAGCTAAACGTAATTTAGTACCTACACCGTCGGTACCTGCAACTAATACAGGTTCTTTATAACCTGTAGGTAATTGACATACCGAACCAAAACCACCTAAACCACCCATAACTTCTGGACGTGTAGTGCGTTTTACCGCACCTTTAATGTTTTCAACAAGGGCGTTACCAGCATCAATATCAACACCAGCATCTTTATAGCTTAACGACTGTTTTTGTTCGCTCACGGGAGACCTCAGAAATTACCGACAGTATTTTAAGGGCCGTATTCTACCAGTGCTAAGGCTTATACTCAAGGCAGAAACAAGAACTTAGCTTTGTTTTATTTTATCAGCGTAATAATTAATAATTACAAGCATTAATTGTCTGCAGTGTGATAAGATCATATTTATGAATTCATAGCATTTTTTTAAGTTTTTCACCTATATATGTTTAGATCTCCTTTTGTTCTCCTTATGCTGTTTTTTTCGCTGTGTAGCGCTAAACTCGCCGCCCTTGAAGTAAATGATTTATACCAAGCCAGTGTTATCGTTGAGTCACAAGCCCGTGAACAGCGAGAACAAGCTATAAAAGAAGCACTTCAAGCTGTATTTTTAAAAGTTGGCGGAAAAAAGAGTGTTTTAACACATGATGTGTTAAAAAAAGCGAAAAGAAGGGCGAGTCGCTATGTCAGTCAATACCGCTATCAACAAAAAGATCAACTGCTTAGCTTAGTCGTAAGTTTCAATGAAGCTAAAGTTAATCAATTATTTGAACAGGCAAGTTTAGCTTTGTGGGGAAGTTTACGTCCGCAAGTACTCTTATGGATAATTGATGAACAAGGTGCTAGTCGTCGCATTTTAGCGTCTGATGCAGACTCTATCATACCTGCAAGCGTTAATGATTTTTCTGTGAAACGTGGTTTACCGATAATAATGCCATTAATGGATTTGACTGATAATGAACTGGTTGTGGTCAGTGATTTTTGGGAGTATTTCCCAGAGCAGGTTCAACAAGCGTCTCTACGCTACTTTGCTGATACTATTGTGGTGATGAGAGTTTCTGATTCAAGCCTTCTCTCAGAGGAAAGTATTGCTGTAGCTTTAAATGAAACAACAGGTGATGAAAAAAATATCAAGGTAGACGCTTTTGATGATGTTGCTTGTGGTCTTCTTTGTGATCATGAAAATGAGCAGCAGGAAGAGCCTGAAACCCCTAAGGTGCTCGATTGGCGAGTGTATACTCAAGGCGCCTTATATACCCAGAAATACCAAGGCATTAATAAAGTTGAATTAATTAATCAGGGCTTGTCAGATATTACCGAGTTGATTTATCAATCTTATGCATTATTAGCGTCTACAGAAAATGATTTTGTTATTGAAGTCAAAAATGTAACCTCATTAACGAGTGATACGCAGTTATTTAACTTTTTAACTGACTTGTCTGCGGTTAAATCAGTGACGTTAACTCAAGCTAAGGGTAGTGTCCGCCATTTTAAATTAGACTTAATTGGTTCTCGGGCTTCTTTTTTAGCTTCTTTAAAATTGAATAATAAACTTACCCAAAAGATTGAACCGCAATTAGGTGCTTTTACACAGGCCATTGGTGATAATGACGGGAGTGGTAATCTAGGTACTGGCTTTAACAGTTTATCTCATCATGGCATGAAGGTGATTGTTTTAGGTGAGCCAGAGTTTACTACCATTGAACAGCCTGACAAAAAAACACTTACGGATACTCAAGCTACTGCACTTGATACTTCAGAGGTAACACTGCAAGATATTTTCGATAATAATGCACCTTCCGGTGAAAATAACATGAATAATGTTGTAGGTGCAGATACTGGAGAGGATGACTTTCAGCTAAAATCGCTATCAGAGCTATCTAATACCGAAGCACTGCTCGATGTTAAAGCAAAACAAATAATTGTTCCCAGTATCCCCGTTTTTTATTGGGAGCAACGATGAAGAAAGTAGCTCAACTCGCCTTAATGGTGCAATTACCTGATGATGAAACGTTTGATAGTTTCAAAAGTGATATTAATCTCGGAATTACCACACAATTAAAGGCATATATCGACCAGACACAAGAGTCACCACACAGTTTTTACTTGTTTGGCCTGTCTAGTGTAGGTAAGTCACATTTACTTCATGCTAGTAGTACCTATGCTGCACAGCTTGGCAAATCTTCGGTATGTTTATCTTGTGCGGAGTTAAAACAGCTGCCGGTGGCTGTATTAGATGGCTTAGAGAAAATAGATTTAATTTGTCTTGATGATATCCATCTGATTGCAGGAGATGAACACTGGCAACAAGCTATTTTTGACCTATACAATAGAGTGCTTGAAGAGAATAATTACTTATTAATATCAGGTGATGAAAGTGCTCAACAGCTTGGTATCAGCTTACCCGATTTAGTTTCAAGACTTTCTTGGGGGTTAACTGAACAGGTCAAACCTCTTGATGATGAAGAAAAAATTGCTGCTTTACAATATCGAGCGACACAACGTGGCTTATTTTTATCTGATGAAGTGGTAAAGTTCTTACTTAATCGTTTAAGCCGAGATATGAGCAGCTTAATCGAGTCACTTGATATGTTAGATAAAGCTTCAATTCAAGAACAAAGAAAAATCACCATTCCTTTCATCAAAGAAGTTTTAAAGCTTAATAGCTAGCCTTATTGCTTGTTAACATGTGTAAGACATAAAAAAACGCGATTAATTTCATCGCGTTTTTTTATGTCGAGTCAATAACCTGATATTAGTGATTAGGTAGGGGCTTCTGGTAATAACGGTTATCAGTATTAACGGACTCGTTATGTATTACTGCTGGTGAAGATTGTACAAAACCTGTTGGGGCAGCTAAGCTATTTAGTTGCTTTATATTATGTGCCCGCTGTGGTGTCACTGGACTTATCGTTAAATTTTCAATCCAGTTATTACCTTCAATCATTTCGATAGGCTCCTTCACTAATGCCATCGCAGCCTGACTATCAAATTCTGGCAAAACACGACTGGCGCTAAATAGAACTCTATCTCTTAATTTATCATCACCTATACGGCCACGTTGCCCCCAGGTCACGATGTAATCAGCTCCTGAAACAGCATTACCCGTTGGTTGATTGGTAATAGCAACGTCTCGAATAACACCAAAGCGATTTTGCATCATCAGCTCCTCAAATAACATAGCATAATCTTCTCGCTCACTTGAGTAAGCATAGAAATCTGTCGCAGCATCAGGGATGAAAAAGCCTTCAATATCTGTTGGCAAATAAGCTCTTTGTGTTTGGTTGGCTGTTTGTCCGGCAAAGCTGACTTGTGCTAAATCACGCATTTGTTGGCTTAATAATGGCAGAGCGTCGGCAAGTTGATCTGATTCAAAATTGGTATCGACAGCAGCAGAAAACACACGACTAGTACTACTATGGATATACCATTCATTACTTGGGAAAAAGTCATTGGCATGGGCTAGCTCATGATATAACAGTGAAGTTAAACGATATAAAGCATCTTCTGCGGTTCTACTTATACGCGCTGATTTACTATAGCTATAACTGGCGTAGCTGTTATCTTTTACGTATCGCCATGGCATAACAAATTGCAAATCATTACCAAAATCAGCTCTAAAATCAGGTGCTTCGTTGATGGTGTCTCGTTCTTGAGGGCTTAACCAAAAATTTTCAGCATCTAAATAAATAGCCCCTGTAGCAGCCCAATAAAATGATGGACGTATATCATAAGCAATAACAATTGCTGTGGTCGCTCTTAATAAATTTTTAATATCATTATTTGCATCATTATTGGTTAAAAAATCTTTAAACCTATCTCCCATCCACTGATGTGAAACAACAACACGATCCATAATGTTCTCAATTGTAGGTATGGTAGAACCTCCCTTAACTTCCTCAGCAAGTAAGGGCGTTTGAGCTAAAGTACATGAGCTAATTAACAGGTTAGAATAGACACAAGCAGCTAAATCATCAGCATAAGGACCCTCTGAATTATAAGCAAATACATTAGCGACACGGTCTGAAAAGTAAGCCTTATCACTGATCGAAGGTGCCTGCTCAATTAATACCGCAACTTGATCACTAAAGTTATTATTACTCTCCGTATCTGTTGCTGTTACGTTGAAAGTAACAAGGGTATCAAAATCGACACTTGGCGCATCAAAAAATATAGCTAATTCACCGTCACTATTGTCCGTTGTTAAAGTAACACTTGGGCCTTCAATTTGCTGCCATTGAACAGTGCTAAGATCAATAGAGGAATCGATTTCACTTCGAAATGAGACTTTATTGTTTGCTAATGCTGAATGAGATAACCGAGCGGTGATTTTATGGTGATTATCATTAACATTGATGCTTTTTTCTAATGTTTGGCTAGGAGCTCCGTTGAGTGAAAAGCTGACGGTGAAGCCATAAACCCCTGCCGAGGAGGGCGTAAAAGAGACTACTTTGCTGCTTCTTGCTAACAGAGTAACTGGCTCACCAGCGTTTTGCTTCCAACTAATATTATTGACAGTATCAAATGGATAATGAAGAAGAAGATCGATGCTTTGATTTACATTATGTGACTCATCAAGCACCACTATAGTATCAAGAGGATAATTTGAGAGGTGACTATTAGAGTTACTATCACAAGCCGTTAATAATGACACTACTGATAACGACAGTAGTAAGTTGATATTAATCAAATTTAAGCGCATTGATGTATTCCTTTATTCATATGCAAAGCAAAATTTTTAGAGTGGGCTATTTATCTTTCTTTTTTCTAATGCTAAGTCCCAGCTCTTGACCTCGGTATTTAGCATAATAAGTCGCACCAAAAAACATGGCACTGGCAAAAATCAATTCTAATGTTGCCCATAATCTGTCAGCAGGTAATACCCAAAGAGTAGTTAAACTATGTAAAAAATAGATCAACACGATAAAGTTGGACCAAGCATAAGTAAATGGATTACCTTGTAACATGCCCTTTAAGGGAAATAATAGCGGCAGCGTGAACATCAATAGGGACGTTGAGGTACTTAAGCTTTCACTTGGACTCAGTACTATTAACCAAAGTGGCATATAGATAAGTAATGAAAAATAGCCTATTAAGGCTATTTTTTTATAGTTACTTGTTGATATTTTCCGATCAGTCACCGGCTTCGTTGTAGGTTTATTCATTGCTCTGCTTATAAAGTTAAATGAGTTAGCGTAAATTTACGGTTAAAAAAAAGTTAAAACATTTTCAGGTGGGCGACCGATAATTGCTTTACTGCCATCAGTGACTATAGGGCGTTCGATAAGCTTTGGTGTCTCAGCCATGGCGTTAATTAATTGCTCTTCACTAGCGCCTTTAAGATTTTGTTCAGTAAATTCAGTCTCCTTAGGACGCATCATTTCAAGTGCCGAGCAGCTAAGCTGCGTCATGATTTCTTTAATGTCAGTTTGATCTAAGGGCGTTTTCAAGTATTCCACAATCGTGAATTCTTGCTGTGTTTTTTGTGTCTGCTCTTCAAGTAATGCAAGTGTCTGACGACTTTTAGAACATCTTGGGTTGTGGTAAATAGTTAACATGAGTTTCCTTTTATATTTTACCAAAGGGTAAAATATCAGTAAGTTGTAGATTAAATTTATTGGCACTTTAACGTGTTTGTTAAAATAGTGTAGAAAGTAAAGTACCAAACAATAGGTTATAAACGTTTTAAGCGATTCTCTTGTTCTTGAAATTGTAAAATGCGGGCTTTAACACGCTTTTGCATTAATGGCTGTTCCTCAAGAAAACCATAACTAGTTTGTAGTTCATCAATCGCTTTTGAATACCCACCAAGCAAGGCGAGTACTTCCGCTTTACTCATGTGCATTAACCCTGTTTTCCCTTGTGAGCGATATAACGTGGTAAGGAAGTCATACGCGATAAAGTTACCAGGGTTTACTAAGAGAAAGTCTTGTAATATTTGAGCGGCAAGATCATATTTTTTCACACTAAGTAATGCATTAGCATAATTTAAACTAACCACCTGATTATTCGGCATAAATAGGTTTAACTGTTCAAGCATCTCAATAGCCTTTGCGGCTTGATTATTTGCTAAATAAACATCAGTAATAGCATCAACATAAAATAAGTTGTTTTTATCATTTACTATTAGGGCCTCTAATAGTTCTAAAGCTTTAACTGTTTGTTTGTTTTCAAAATATGATAAGGCTAAACCATAAAGCGCGGCTTCCTTAATTAAATATCGATTTTTAGTCAATTGTTTATTGAAGTAGCTAATGTTCGATTTATTATCACCTTGATATCTGGCTTTTATTCTCGCTTTACTTAGTTCAAAATCTAGGCTTGGCGGTAATGGTCTTACCGGGTAATTTAACGCACGTTGTCGGGCATCAGTTATACGAGATTCAGGCAAAGGGTGAGTTAATAACATTGCAGGGGGTTTACTTGAATAGCGGTATTTTGCCGACATTTTGGCAAAAAAGCTTGCTGTTCCTTGCGGATCAAAATTACTATTGGCTAATAAGGCAATACCTACTCTATCTGCTTCTTTCTCATTACCTCGCGTGTAGTTAATACTTGCCTGCTGACTCGCAGCCATACTTGCAGTCAGTGCTGCCATGCCCACTGTTGGATTAACAAGGGTAATCAATACACTTGATAACATAGCTGCCATGGTTAAACCTTGGGTTTGGCTTTGAGATTCAAGACGGCGAGCTAAATGTCTTTGAGTCACGTGAGAAATCTCATGAGCGATTACTGAAGCTAACTCACTTTCGGTATCTGCGGTGGTAATTAAGCCACTATGAATACCAACATGACCACCAAAAAAGGCAAAGGCGTTTAATTCATTATTATTAATGATGAAAAATTCAAAAGCATAATTCACGCCTTGTGCATTTTTTACTAAGGTATTACCTAGATGATTGATATATTCAATCAGTACAGGGTCTTGAATGAGAGGTTGTGAACCGCGTAATTGGCGCATCATCGCCTGACCTATTTGCAGTTCTTTATCTGTAGATAAGACGCTGTAGCCAGAAATGCCTATATCAGGTAATTTATTTTTATTGTTATGATTATCAATTGCCTCAACATTAAAGCTCGTCGCTGCAGCAATGCCTAATGTTATCAAAAGGGCGCTAAATAGGGGTTTGAGGTTAAGCAATATTACATCCTGGGGTCATAATTTAAATTATTGGTGAGTGAATAAAATCACCTAAGCTTCCTGGGTAAGGATATTACCATTTCTTTTTGCTATTTCTTGGTAGAATTCGGCAATACTATAACCTTTGACTACAGTAATTTGAAAAGATTCGCTTAGTCTTGCAATTAAATCTTCAACCTTGTTATGTGTAAACTTTAGTAATGCTATGTCGGCTTCATCACCATTTTGGAAACCGTAAATGGCAAAGGCGACTAAGCTATTAATTCTAAATAACATCTGCATCTTTTCGGGCACCCAATGATTAAAAGGGCAATTAGCCTTGTTAATCATATTTTGAGTAATATTTTTTCCATCAATGACTGGGTAACAATGTAATTCGTAACCCATTTCATTATATTCATGGCGTAAGCTGATTTGTGGCTTACTGTTAACTTTTAAGCTTCCATCAGCGTTCTTAGTAGCACCTAAAAAGTCTAAGTTCCATGTGTTTGGATTTAATACTTGTTTATAAGCACTATCAAACCCGTGGGTTAGTATACCGTCTAAATCACCTACTGAGGTAGAAAACATGTGGTAAATTGTAGAGACGTCTCCCCAGTTAATTTTCTTTTTATAAGCATTTATTTCTTTTAAGTTAGCTTTTGAACTTAATGAACTCATCGAGTTAGCATTCCTGATAATATGTTGGTTTTCATAAGACTTACTTAATTTTCATAAGACTTAACTACAGAGGTACGTTATGATATCTCTACTATGCACAATGGCTTAATTGTCTCAAATTAGTGAATTAAACTAAAGCGCTGTTTTAAAAATCATACCATTTTCGTAAAATTTTTGACTTGATGTCTATGGAATGGTGAATTAAGGCCTTTGATTAGGAGCAGCGCGGAGTTGGAGTATTCTATCAAGCACATGTGAGTGTTTGATAACATTGCTATTATATCAATAACACTAATAAATGGTTCAACGAGAATTAAATTAGCTAGTTTAGAACAATCAAAATTACTTAAACATAGTGATTCTATATTTCTTTAATTTTGACAAGGGAATAATCATTCTCTTCAATCAATGCCTTGCCTCTAAGCCTTTTAATTCTCGCTAAGTGGTCAATTAATTAATGTATTTGGTATTACATGATTTATAAATATGATGGTCTGGGAGAGAAGTGTCCCGTCCCTTTAATTCAATTACGTTTGTTATTAAAAAAAATGCTCGTTGATGATGAATGCATCATAACGCTTAACGACGTTGGCTCATTACAAGATATCCCTAAACTGTTAACTAAACAGGGTTATCAATATGTAAAACAAATCGATGATAATGGCATTGTGAAAATTAGTATTAAAGCTGGCAATGCATTCGGTACAAATTAAAAAAAGGTAGTTATGTTTAAGTTATTTAGTGATTGGTATACACGTAAATTTTCAGACCCTCATGCAGTTACTCTCGTGGTACTTTTAATCTGTATCGCCTTGTTTATTGCGCTATTTAGTAACCTATTAATGCCCGTGTTTGTTGCCATCGCCTTAGCCTTTTTGTTAGACCTTCCGGTTAATAAACTGATGCATAATTCTATATCACGCTCAAGTGCGACAGTGGTAGTTGTTTTAACCTTCTTAGGTTTTTCTTTATTAGCCGTGCTCGGGCTTATGCCGATTGTTTGGAAACAAAGCAGTAATTTATTACAAGAAGTTCCCCACATGATCAGCCAAGGGCAAGGTTATTTATTAACATTACCTGAGAAATACCCAGATCTTGTACAAGCTTCACAAATTGAAAGTTTTATTGTCATGGTGAATGATAATTTACTTGAATGGGGCCAAGTGGCACTGAAAGCCTCGTTAAACTCAATTTCTGATATTGTCGCCTTAATGGTTTATTTGATTCTTGTACCTTTAATGGTCTTTTTCTTTTTGAAGGATAAAGTTGAATTACTTAACAGTATTACGCATTTTTTACCTAAAGAACGCCGTATGGCAATTAAAGTAAGTAAAGAAATGAACCAGCAAATTTTGAATTATATTCGCGGTAAGGTTATTGAAATTTTAATTGTCGGAGCATCAACGACAATCGCCTTTATGTTCTTAGACTTACAGTATGCGCTATTGCTGGGGGTTTTAGTGGGGCTGTCAGTGCTTGTTCCTTACGTTGGGGCCACAGTGGTAACATTCCCGGTCATGTTGGTGGCTCTCTTTCAATTTGGTTTAACGAATGAGTTTGGCTATGTAATGCTTGCTTATGGCATTATTCAAGCGCTTGATGGTAACGTTATTGTGCCTCTGTTATTTT
>Ga0209396_1001192_pt1 | contig 29564 bp, 24 predicted proteins | sample GOMGulsemesocosm_6_FD_184638 | JGI IMG/M metagenome (GOLD analysis project Ga0209396, IMG submission 184638) | Methane-oxidizing microbial communities from mesocosms in the Gulf of Mexico - GOM8C Gulf of Mexico (SPAdes) (version 2) | ecosystem: Environmental > Aquatic > Marine > Cold seeps... | reverse complement strand
TATTTCCAGTATTTAAAAATAATATTCTTGGTGCGCGTTGCGGATGTTAGCAGTATCTCGTTTTACAAGACTTCTTCTCATGCGTAGTCAAAATGTGTGAAAGAAGGTTATTACCTGTTCTTTAAATGACTCTATAGACAAATATCGAGTTACTAGTTGATTAAAATTAACTTTACGTCTATTTTGGCTAGTTCTAAATAATAAAGTAAGGCAATGTATCATGTTTAAAGTCGATATATCGTCTCCCTATAAGCTGTTATGCTCGAGAAACTATGATCATGAAGCAATATTTTAATATATTTTTTGTAACTTTTTTATGTATATCAACTTTTGGTTGTGCCAGGTTTCCGACAGAAGAAAATGTTTCTTGGGATAAAGCTTATAATAGCTCAACAAAAGAGAGATTCATTCCTGTTGAGCTTTTTACGGGAAGAAAATGGGATGGGAAACATGAATTAATACTTAAAGAGGCGACTACCTCCGCCTCTGCCTGTAACCCTATCACGGGAAAACAATGTGCTACTTTTAACATTACGGGTCCATTCAAAACAAAAAGGAATGACACTAAGATTGAATGGGCAGGCAATGAAGTTTCCTATTATCGAAGAACATTTAGTACTTGGCGTATGGGAGAAGTTGAATCTTTTTTCGCAATTAATAATTCAAAAGATGGATTGGTGAGAATTTATGACAAGCGAAAACAGTGGGGTACCAGAGCTTATGATGGATTAGGGAGTAAATTTCCACTTGGTTACTGGAAGCAAGGTGAAGTGCGCACTTATCCTTCACGTAGACCAACAAGCATCGAAATCATAGAACTCGACGGACCAAACCATTGTCTTACATTTCGATGGGTAATAGGTAAAGGTGAACGTAAAAATATGGATAATAATTACACTTTTTGTCCTGATCGCGGCTTTACACATTTTAGTCACAATAATACCTTCGAACCAATTGCCCCTAAACAGCCAGCAAAAGTTGTTAGCTTAGGTCACCTGCAAGCGACGATTAACAATGGCGTTATCAAGGGGTATATCCCAACTCTTGACCCGCAATTTGGTAACGTGTGGACTAACATACATCAAGACAGTTTAAAGCAAGCGGGCATTAAACTTGGCGATACCCTGTGCGTAATTGTCAAGGAAGGTAATATCACTAAACTCGATACTAAACTACCTTACCTCACATCTTTTGGTAACGTTGCTGTTGGTGAACCGCTGATTTATGTTAACAGCCTCTCAAATGTATCGTTCGCCCTTAATCAGGCTAATTTTTCAGAGAAACATCATATTGCCTCTGGTGCCCAATGGACTGCACAAATAAAACAATGTAATTAAGATAAAATGACGCCGTCGTTCGCGGCTGCGCCATCAACTACTAGCGGTATAAGTATAATACGATAGATCTAATCAATATTATTTTTGTATTATCGCTTGTTGTGAAAAGTCAAAGGGGCCAAGTCGTTTGATCATTCAAACTATTCTAAAAAGATAAAAATCACGAGCGATACAAAACGTAATCCGAATGGGTATATGCGGCTGAAGTCCTTAATGTTCGTAGTGTGGTAATTTTTGTCGTTAGCTTCTCATTTAAAAAATGAGTAAAATCCAAATTAAGTGCTCTTTTGTTGAAGGCTTCTTGGCTAAAAGTTGTCTTTATATTTTAAGTGATTAACTACGAAATATAGATGTTATATAGTGATCATGCAGTAGTCTTATTGAAGTGATTTATTTTGAAGTTGGATTAGATATAGACTCTTTTTTGAGCTTTTCATAGATCCCTACTCTCTTCAACTGACGCAATATTTTTTCGAGTTTTAGCGCAAGTTCAGAATGTTTTTTATGCAGAAATGGATAAGAAAAATGCTCATCAAGTACGCCGATCGGTACAATTCCTGATTCACTAAATTCAGTTGTTACCAATAACGAAGAAACTCTGCTTTCTAGATCAATAAATATATCCGATCGATTCGTTTGTAATTTCCTTAGACCTTGATACGTAGTTGATGTTGCTGATAGCTGTTTCGAGTTAATTCGTTTTTCAAGTTGCAATTGTGTTTGAACGGCTCCTCGAACATATTCAACTCGATAATTTACTCTTTTCAAGCTGTCCCAATTGTCAATATTGTATATTGGGGGTTTTGAATATGCGATGACTCGAGTAATATTTATTGACTCTTTCACTCTAACTAAATTTAAGTACTTTGCATTGTAATTCAATATACGTTGTGGCTCACCATCAACTCTCCCACTGTTACTTATATGCGAGCAACGTTTTAGTGGACATATGATATAAGAAAACTCATAACCAAGCCTATCAAATGCTTCTGTATATAATAATTCATAGAATTTGTATTGAGCACTTTTAGCTGGTTCATATCCAAAAGCCATAGTTATTACTTTTTTTTCATTTGCTTTACTTACAAATGAAGATTGAATAAATATTAGAATAAAACAACATGTAAAAAGGTCATATTTAATATTATTTAGCCTGATAACTGTGTACCCCATGAATGTGATTATCTATAAGTTCTTCTTTAATTATTCTAATCATAATCTATTGTTATACTTGGGTTGTTTATTGAATAAAGATAAGAGAAAAGACAAATCAAAGGCTATCTATCCATTCTAAACCTTAGACTAATATTTCAATTATAAAAATGGAACTGTAATTTACAGTCAGAAAATCACTAAATATAATGCCCTTTTTTATTGGGCAAGATAAGTTCTTTTTGTTGCGCGAAACGGAATAAAGCTGTGAAAATATCAAACGTTAACTTTCCGAAAGAATAACGGACATAAATTCCTACTATTATAGTGCCATGGGGATGTTGGTTCCATAGGAAAATACTTCTGATTCCAGCTACCCCTGAAGATAGTGGACATAAGATAGGGGGATTGTTTAAATAAATTAGTCTGCAATGAGGTCGTTCTTTATCGTTAGCCATTTGTCATTTATTTGTGCTGATAAATGGCTAGATTAGTAAATAATGCCCATATCTGTACTGTTTAAGCGCACGCTGAATTTAATTATATTCTGTACTCAGCATCGCTTCTGACATCATAGATATTAGCTGACGCATTTGCGAAATGGCATGGGAATAACCATCTTCTTTTAATAATAATTCAAATGAAAACGGATGTTGTTTTACAACTAATCTTCCATCTACTTTCATCCAAAATATCCCTGACAATACAACTTTTGAGTCCGTTTTTGCGTGAAAATTATCTACTTGTACTGTTATCTTATGATTAAATTTATCACCGAGACCAAGATCTTCTGTAATAAATTGAATGCCCTTATTATTGAGGTTTAAATCATTAATTAATGCTTTACTAAGCCCTACCTGTAATGGCTCCGCCCACATATCAAAACGAGCATAATGTAGTCGATGTTCATCTAATTGCATGACCAAGTGTGGTTGATATAAATAAGCAGGAAGTTCTAATAAGTTTACAACAACTGTTTTATTAACCTCTTTACCTGTGCTTACTACCTGTTGATTACTATTTAGCAAATAATATTGAGTTTCTAAAGATATATCAGAATTGGTACTGCAACTACTGATTATGGTCAATACAAACGATAGGCATAGCACCAATGAAGGTTTTACAAAGCTGTCCAATCTTACTTTCATTTGATTTTTCCTGTGTTTTTATTGGGGCTATACTTTTTCGGTTTAATATTGTCAGCTTTACCGGACTCAAATATTAAACCATTAGGCTGATGTTTTAGTTGGTTAAGTAAAGGTTGCAGCTCATGCATCACTTTCGTTAAAGCGGCCAACGTTTGACGAAGTTCTTCATAACCTTTAGAGCCTGCAGACAAATCTTTACTTAACTTGGTATAACTCTGCAATGTCGTTTTCATCTCTTTACTTAATTGCTGCTGATTTACGTTTTCAAGAATTGTTGTTAAATTCTCACTCACATTTTGAAAAGCTTTAGCTGTTTGTGTGAACTCAGTGAGTAACTCATTGGTATTATCTGATATTTTTTCAAAGGGCAAAGCATTTAAGTTATCTATAAATTGGCTCGCTTTGGCGGTGATTTGAGAAAACTCATCATCAATACTCGGAATAACCACATAGCTACCATGTTGACTAATCTCGAAACTTTTATTTTCGACATTGCCTGTTTCATTAGCTAGATGAGGATAGTGTTGAAAATCAATAAATAAACTCCCCGTTAATAAGCTACCGGTCTTCAAACTCGCTCTTAATCCATCTTTCACCCATAGTTGATGTTGTTGTGCCATAAGCTGCATGCCCACTTCATTATCGGGTAAACCAACTCGGCCAGGTTGTAAACTCACCAAAATTGGTATCTTAATTTCGTCATCAAATAATTGTGGTCTTCTACTTGTTTTTTGTGCTAATAAATTAACTGAAGTAACATGCCCTAACAATACACCTCGGTACTCCACAGGAGCTCCAACGTTTAAACCTCGAATGCTACTACTGACTAAGACAACATATTCAATTGAGTTTTTATAGCGTTCATCATCCGCGGATTTATAATTAGAATAAATGTCAAAATCCGTACGTTCAGTAATTTCTTCACCTTTTTCCATACCTTTAGGCACATCAAATGTAACCCCATTGGTCAGCATTGTTTCGATATTCCCTGTTTTCACTGATAAACCATCGGCAGTCAGAGCCATTGTTAAGCCGCTAACGTCCCAAAATTTTGTATTGGTGGTAACTAACTGGTGATATGGTGCTTTTATAAATGCGTTGTAATAAACAACACGCTCTTCAAAGTTAAAATAAATATCTTCAAACTGACCAACCGTAAGCCCTTTGTAAATAATGGGATCGCCCTTTGAATAAGCAAATTGATCATTACTATTTAAGGTTAGATGTAAACCTGGTGTTCCAGGAGGAGTAACAGGGGGATTTTTTAATGCGACAAACTCCAATTGTACTTCTTCCGCGACGTCCCCTTCAGCAAGGTAAGCTGGTGAAAGCTCAATATAAACGCCAGATATCAACGTACTTAATCCTGAAATTCCTGTATGACTGATTTGTGGAGATACTAACCAAAATTCACTGTCACTGGTCAATAGCTTTTCAGCATTTTTTGCCATTCTTGCCGTAACCAATACGCCATCGGCATTTTTATTAAGGACAATATTTTTTACTTCACCAATATCTACATTATGAGACTTAATTTTAGTCTTTCCAATCTCCATACCTTCTGCTGAGTCAAAGGCAATAGTCACCAGAGGTCCTTCATTGCTCCACTGGTAGTAAATCATCCAACCACCAATCAATAAGGCAATAAAAGGTACAAACCAAATCATAGATATCGATTTGATTTGTTCAATAACTGCAGGGTTATCTTCTATTTCTTTATTCAATTCTTCTGAGTTTTCATTATTTTTCATTATTATTTTCACTATAAAAATTATTACTAACTTGCCATATTAACTTAGGTTCAAAGCTCATCGCAGCGAGCATAGTGGTGATAACAACGCCGGAAAAAGCCAATGCAGCACCTCCAGGATAGATGCTCATGGTATTGCCTAGCTGAATCAAGCTAACAAGAATTATCACCACATATACATCTACCATTGACCATCTACCTACAAATTCCGCCAATCGATATAACGTCACTCGTTCTTGAGAAAAACCATTATATTGTTGCTGAACACTATAATTTAACCAAGCCAATATCAGCATTTTGGCCATAGGTACCGCCACACTCGCAATAAAAATCACCATAGCAATAGGATATGACTCCATCTTCCATAGGAGGATAACCCCTCCTAAAATGGTACTAGGTTCATCTTGTCCTAAAAAACGCGTATTCATAATGGGTAAAATATTGGCTGGAATATAAAAAACTACCGATGTAATCAATAATGCCCATGTTTTTTGTACACTACCCCGTCTTTTTAAGTTTGTATTCAATTGATTATATTGGGTTATTTCATTAACACTTGCTCGCTCTTTTGGTAAAAGTCGATTTCTCGGTGTACATCCTAATAGCTGCTGTAATTGATGTTTATCCAAATGTAATACCGCTGCTGTCATCGATAATGAAAACAAAATGTAGGCGAAAAATGATGGACCTAAAGTGATATCTGCTAATGAAATAATTTTCACCAAACTGACTAAAACACCAACAACAAATATTTCAACCATGCTCCAAGGTAATAATTTATACACTAAATCTAATATAAACCGTCCTCCTCGAGGAGAAACGCCTTTACGTAAAGGAATTAACAAATAAATTAGAGACAATAAAACAAGTACAGGTATGATAAATATCGTCAAAACTTCAAGTACGGCTAATAGTTGATAATTATTTTCCATTAAAATGGTGAGACTTGTTAAAATATCAATTTTTCTTTCAATGCCATTGGACTGAAATGCCAAAAACTCAAAGAGCAATGATAAGATCAAGAAGAAAATAGCGGATATTGAATAGGCAAGGATCCGATCAATAGCATTATGGTACTTAGCCGTTAAAAGCAAACCGCATCGAGGACACAGCGCCTTTTGTCGCTCGACCAATAAAGGAATAGTGACCGGCAAAGCACATTCATGACACTCAAAAGTGTTACTAGGCTGGCTGTCCAAACGACACTCATTAATTATCGAATAAAAATAAACTATACAAAATAAGAAATAATATAGATATAGCCAAACCACTTCAAAAGACAATGCCCTAGTTTTATCGTCAATAATTTCTCATTAGGCCGAGGCTAAAGTCACTCGGCTTAATCGACTTCAATTAAATTGACTCTAACTTTAAAATAAATCAATACGCTACCGTGAAACGTTTCCTACTGTTTTTTGCAAGCTCAGCCTCATCAATTAAAGCAATCGCAAAATCTTCTAATGAAATAATGGAATTTCCTTGTTCATCAATCAACAACTCATCATTGCCCTGTCGAAAAATACCCGACCGCTCTCCAGGTATGATCATCGCTGGTGGACTTAAGTAGCTCCAGTCTACAGACTCATTTTCTTGGCAAAGCTGATACTGAGCTAAACAAGCCAAAGCGATACCTCGCCATGCAAGAGGAACCAATTCAGCATCATCAACAACTAAAGTACCATTACTGTTTGGTACGATTAAGCTGGCGGCTCCACCAACCAATAACAATCGCACTTTTGTTTGCGCTAGACCGATTAATAATGATTGAGTTGCTACAACTAACTCATTTTCTAGACCTATGGGCGGTCGTGTTGCACTCATAACAAGATCTTGACCCTTGCTAAACTTCACAACATCATCAACATTAGTCACGTCACCAATGACTATTTTTACTGCACTATTAATTTCATCTGCACGAGCTTTGTTACGTAGTACCGCCGTAACATCGTGACCTCTTAATAACGCTTCATTTATAGCTCTTTTACCGACATTACCCGTTGCGCCAAAAATAGTAATTTTCATGTTTATTTCCTAATTAAATATTGCTTGTTATCGATTTGATGACGCTAGTCTACAAATAAGTAGAGAGCACAACATTAACCTAGGTTTATTGTTTAAAAATAATTACGAATGGATAAATCACGCTTTATTTAACAAGGTAAATCACTAAACCTAGGTTAATTACCGCAACATATTTCTCAGTTAAGCTGCACTTATTCGTATCAAATACAAATTGATAAAAATATTAATTCAGAGAGTAATTAGATGAACACATCACAAATAACAACATCGTATTTAGCAGACTTAAATATTAAAGGTGAATCACTAGATTTAGCCTTTTTAAATGAACTACAAAGTAAGCATATTGCACAATACAGCTTCAATAATCTTGCTGTTGTATTAAAGCAAGATTTGCCGCTGGATACTGAGTCACTATTTAATAAGATTGTAAAAAAACGTCGCGGTGGATATTGCTTTGAACACAATAAGTTAGTTTTTACAGTGCTATCTGAACTGAACTTTGACGTGCGATTATTATTATCTAAAGTTGTTTATAATCAAGATGTCGAAGTTGCAAGAACTCATCGAGTAACATTGCTTACACTCGCTGGTGAAGATTATATTGTTGATACCGGTTTTGGTCATTTAGGCGCTCGTTTTCCAGTTAAAATTGAGCTTGGCTTAGTACAAGAGCAAGGTGATGCTCAATATCGAATTATCAAAAACAGTAAAGAAGAATATTGTTATCAGATTTTTAAAGATGGTATTTTTTTCACATTATATACCTTTGATTTACATCACTATACTGAATCAGATTGTTTATTAGGTCACTTTTACTCTCACCAACACCCCAATGCTGCTTTTGTTAATAACTTAGTTATTTGTCGTAAGTTTTTTAATAATATTCAATCGCTACGCAATGACGAATTTCACCATATTAGTGATGGCGTTACAAAGACAATTAAGGTTACCAGTAGTAAACAGTTACACCAATTATTTATTGACGTATATGAACTAGATATCGATATCGCCATATCGGAATTTTTATTTTATAAATTTGTTGCTCAGAAAGCGGCTTAATGGGCCGCAAACTAATGAAAAATACATTGATAGAAAATTTCAGTTTATTATTGTGGGTTAGTTTGATGGCTTCATCATTTGTTGTCTCTGAGCAATTATTACCCTATGCAAATCCAATTGCGAGTACAGCACTGAGATTTATTTTAGCAACATCTTTAATGATACCTTTTGTAGGCAAAGCTTTTATTCATCTGTTGAGCAGAGAAATATTATGGCATTACAGTATTATTAGTTTGTTATTGGTCTTGTTTTTCATCGGCTTATTTGAGGCACTAAAAACGACTACGGCGATGCGCACTTCGGTAATTTATACGCTATTACCGTTACTGAGTGTTGTATTTACCTATTTAATCTCAAAACTAGTCACTGCTAACAAACAAATCATTGCCTTTTTAATTGGCACATTCGGTGCGATATGGGTATTACTGGCATTTAGTCAAAAAGAAATAATGCTTAACCAATGGTTTCTAGGCGATAGCATCTTTTTAGTCGCCTGCTGCTGTTTAGCGCTACATGTCATATTAATTAAAAAGTGGGCAATCGATGTCCCCCCTGCATTAGGTGCATTTACGATTACGTTATTGGGTAGCTTAATGTTATTGCCCTTTTTAATACTATTTGGTGACCTACCTTCGATTAAATGGCAACAATATCAGTTTTGGCAAGTATTATTGTATATAACATTATTCACTACAGTCGCAACTTTTTTTTTACAACAGCACTTGTTAAAAACAGTTGGTCCAAGTCGTTTGTTAGCCTTTACATATTTGGTTCCATGTTTGGTTGTCATCCCGCAAGGAATGGCAAGTATTTCCCAATTGTACAGCGCTTTCCCTGGAATAATGTTAACCTTGCTAGCACTTTACCTAATTTCCAAGCAGCACCATCAAGTGCCTAGTTAGACTCTAAAATAAGGTGTTAATGATTAGATGAGCATACAAACTCATATGGCGGATTTTGTACATTATTTTACAGGTACAAAAAACAGCTTAGCGGACATAGATTTTGAACAGTATGGCCTTAACCCTAAACTTAAGCATTATAAAAAAGGTCAATATCTAATAAGTCAGGGGCAAGCCGCACCAAAGATCTATTTTTTGATCAAAGGCTTTGTTCGCTTTATGAGTATTTCGTTCGAAGGAAAAGAGTTTACTCAGTCTTTTGCTTGTGCTCCTAGTATCTGTGGCTCAACAAGAGCAATGACAAAAAACGTTGATTCACTATTTAGCATTGAGGCACTCGATGATGTTATTTGTTTGGAATTTGAATGGCAGCTCTTTTTTAATCAAATGAAAGAAAAGCCAGGCTTTATGGAAGCTTATAACCGCTTATTGGAAAACCTGTTTATTAAAAAAGAAGAGCGAGAGTACGCTTTTGTGCAACATAGCGCCGAGCAGCGTTATTTAACTTTTTTAGATAACAACCCACAGCTACGCGATAAAATCCCACTTAAAATGATCGCCTCACACATAGGGATTACGCCGATAGCACTTAGTCGTATTCGTAAAAAATTAAAATAATCAATTAGACTATTAACTATTAACTATTAACTATTAACTATTAACTATTAAAGTTTCAGTATCATCGATACATTCTGAACAATTATTCTATTTTTTAGTTAAATCAATCTCCTAATTGACTTAGAACTACGCACCTTCACGATAGAATCGGTAGGTGCGCTTTTTTCATTTCTGTAAAAGTCACAACTCTTACATAGTTTGCAAAGAGTAAGCTTGAGTCTGAATTAGTCAGTTGAAGTAGTCACTTGTTCCTTTTTATTGTTAACTGCAATTTCCAGTAAATCATTCATAATATCAACGGCGAAATTGATAAACTTTCGACCACCGCTTGAAGTCAGCATTACCACACCAACACCATATTCTGGAGAAAAACGATATTCACTACCAAAACCATCAAGATCACCACCGTGATATAATACAGTTTCAGGAGACTGTCCCCACTCTGGAGTTATCTTAAGCATACCTAGCCCATAACTTAACCCTGGGTATTTTTTCCCGCCTTGGGTAATATTTGCATCATATATGACTTGAGTTGAAACTAGCGGTGATGTTATGCCACTCTCGTTGTATTCACTGTATGCAGCTAATTGTAGTTCCATAAGCTGAGCAAAATCATTAATCGTTGAATAAACGCCACCATGCGGTGTAAGCAAGCCCATATCCCAAGGTTGAGTGGCGACCTGTCGCTTGTCCTTCCTATAAGGTGTCGCCAGCTGAGTATTTTTCTGTTTATCTGATAAGTTAACCAAGGTATCTGAAAGCTCATATTTATCAGCAATATACTCTTTAACTAATTGAGCGTAATTTTTATTGGTTATTTTGCTAAGCACATAACCAAGTACGGCATAATTAAAATTTGAATAACTCCATTTTTCATCTGGTGCAAATTTTAATTCGATTGTACTCAACGCTTCCAACATCATTTTTTCACTATAGCGAACTAACATTGCATCGCCATCAATGCGAGTAACATTTTTAGGATAGTTAGGTAAACCAGAGCGGTGTACTAAAAGATGTTCAATGGTTAATGATTTAAACTCATCGATAGATGTTTGAGGAAATAGTCCAGGTAGATGGTCAACAACTCGATCAGAAAGTTTCAGTTTCCCCTCGTTAATAAGTTCTAAGGTGATGCTACTCGTTAATGGTTTTGAATGTGAGCCAATTTGAAATAGTGTATTTTGGTTGATTACTTGTTTATTTACTCTATCCATTACGCCATGCGCTGATGTAAAAACAACCTTTCCGTTTTGAATAATGCCGATGGCTTATCTTCTTTAGCCATAAATTCAATGACCTGCTGTTCAATGGCATGTTGGTCGACAATGTTCTCTTGGGCGAATACAGAAGGGATAAGTAATGAAGACAAAATAAGTGGAGCTATCGTTTTATTTAGTGTTTTACTTAATGTTTTATTTATTGTAATTATTGATTTTATCATTATTTAATTTTCTACCAAGGAGACTGACTTCAGATGGCAGAATGTTAATGTAGTAAGCAGGTAAAGTCTGCAATTTATCGCTGAACTACGTATTGTTATGGTTGAAAAGAATAAATATACGATAAACACTTTTATCTGCTAACAAGTGAATTACACTGCATTAATAACATAACAATACTTAGTCAATAGAATAATTAAAATGGAAAATCTATCATAAAGGCTGTTGCCAGACGTAACTCCTATCAGAAAATAATCGTTTACTGAATGAAACCTATAACTTCAGCTCAAATAGGTATATTCAAATGATTAGAGTTTAAACCGCAATTTGGCAAAGCGAATACAGAATACTGGGAATATAGTAGTGAACAAAACATTACAATACTGCAGTTTTTGTGACTAAAGTCCATGTTGTGATTATTATAAAAGCATGACTTTTACAGAAGTTTTACAATGTCCCCCAAGTATTCTCGTTATGCTAATCAAAGAAATTAAAAGATCATTTTTACTGTCTAATATTTTAAGGGCAGCAAACAAAAATAAATAACAGAGAAAAACTATGACTAGATTTATCAATCTAATTGCTATTGTTGGGCTAATATCCGCTTTTTCCGTACAAGCAAAAGGTATCGTATCTGACAATATTCGCATCGAAAGTAAAATGCTTGGCTATGCATTACAGTATCGAGTATACACACCTGAGGGTATAAAAAGTACAGATGCATTACCAACGATATATATTGCTGATGGTCAGTGGTATTTGGATGCAGGCGATATGGCAAACGTTTTAGATACCGAAATATCAACAGGGAAAATTAAACCAATAATCGCTATTTTTATCGATAATCGTAACCCTGATGATCTAAGTGAAAATCGTCGTAATCAACAATTTTTTTGTAATCAAAAATATGTAGCCTTTTATCAGAATGAATTATTACCTAGCATTGATAATAACTACCCAACCAGTAATCATCGAAAAGACCGAGTAATACAAGGGCTATCGTTTGGCGGCTATAACGCTGCTTGTTTTGGCTTACTTGCATTTCAAGATTTTTCAGGTCTGTCGATGCATTCACCAGCAAATAGTGAGATGTTAAAGGAACTACAAAAAGTGTATAAAAAGACGGAAAAGCTCCCGCTAAAAATGTTTTTAAGTTTTGGCAATAAAAACGATAACCAGTATCAAGGCCGACGTTTTCGCAATGTGCTCAAAGAGAAGGGTTATGATCTAGAGTACAAAGAAGTTCGTTTTGGTCATAACTGGCAGAATTGGGCACCTCTTTTAGATGATAGCTTACAGTGGTTTTTTGCTCCAACAACAAACTAAAGTGACTAATATCTAGAGAGTTAATTAATAATTATTTCTCTAGATAAAGTTCATCGACAAATATTGCGTCTCATCGACAAACAATTGAAACTCAACGATTGCCTCTGATCTTATATTAAAACGCCGTTAACATGCACTCCTCATTAACATAAGGGCAGTGCTCCATGCGCAAGCTGGGCAATACGGTGAATAATGCAAACAATTCTTGAAGCACAAACGAGTGAGAAAAAACCATTTAAACTTTATGTCATAGTTGCTGTCACCTCGGTAATATTAGTACCTTGGCTAGCAAATTCCTTTTTCTCCAATTCAACACAGGGTCAAGCAAATATTCCTGCTGATGGCCTTAATATCGCTACAGTAAAATCAGGCAACTTAATAAGAGACGTAAGAGCTCCTGGGAATCTTATAGCAAAAAATAGACAATGGCTTTCTGCTAGAGTAAGTGCCAAAGTTATTAAACGTGTTCTAGAGCCTGGCGCTGTGGTAACACCTGACAGCATCATTTTACAACTATCCTCTCCCGAACTGACTCAGCAATTCAAACGTGTACAAATTGACTATAAAGTGACGCAAGCACAACTTGAAGCGTTACAAGAAGTTCAAATTACTGAGTTACAAAAAAAACAAGCAGACGTGAAGTTACTTGAAATTGAAAAGCAACAAGCTATAGAAGATGCTGCCGCAAAGAAACAACTTCGAGTCACTAAAATAATTCCTACATATCAATATAGTGAAGCCGTATTACGTGAGAAAAAATTAACACTACAACTTGAAATTGCCCAATTTGAGTTAAAGCAATTACCAAGATTACAAGCCAGTTTATTAAAAGTAGAACAAGCAAAAGTTGAACAGCAATTACTGCAAGTATCCCTGCTTAGTGAACAAGTATCTTTACTTGATGTGCGCGCGCAAATGCATGGAATATTACAAAGTATTTCAGTAGAAGAAGGACAAGAAATATCTCAAGGGGCCGAATTAGCACGAGTTGCCGATCAAAAGAGTTTAAAAGCGGAACTTCGTGTCCAAGAAAGCCAAGCGAAAGACATTCAAATTGGCCAAGTTGTTGAGATAGATACACGTCGCAGTAAGATATCGGGTGTTGTTTCTCGAATTGATCCTGCGGTTGTTAACGGTACCGTAACAGTAGATGTGGAATTGCAAGGAACTATACCAAGCGAAGCACGCCCAGATTTACGTGTAAATGGCACTATCGAAATTCAACGTCTGGAAAATGTATTATTACTCGATAAACCTGCGTCGTGGCGAGAAACTAACACCGCCTATTTATTCAAACTCACCGGTGATTCACAAGCCGTTAAAACCCAAGTTGCTATTGGTGCTAGTTCAGCAAGGTCAGTGCAATTAGTTAATGGTTTGAAAAAAGGGGAGCAGGTTATTTTATCTGATACATCTCACTTACAACAACATCAAACGATCACTATCAATTAACACTATACATCGTAAGAACAATAACAAATAACACCTATTCAGACGTATAATTAATTTAAGGTAACTTAGCATGACTAACAACAAAACACTTATCAACATCACTAAACTTAACAAAATTTATCATACCGACGGCACTGCCACCAACGCCTTAAAAGACGTCGACTTAACGATTACTCAAGGTGATTATATTACTATTCAAGGTCCTTCTGGTGGAGGTAAGTCAACACTTTTATCAATTATCGGTTTACTTGATAAGGCCAGCAGTGGTGATTATCAAATTAGCAACGTTTCCGTAGCTCAACTCTCTGAATCGCAAATGGCAAAAGTAAGAAATAAAGAAATAGGCTTTATTTTTCAAGATTTTAACCTAATAGGAGACATGACAGTTAGTCAAAACGTCGAATTACCTTTAATTTATCGAGGTATTGCCAAAGCAACAAGAAAAGCTAAAGTTGCTGAAGTTTTAAAACGTGTAAATATGTCAGAACGTGCTCAACATTTGCCTAATCAATTATCAGGTGGTCAACAACAACGAGTAGCCGTTGCTCGTGCGTTAGTAGGTAATCCAACTTTATTATTAGCGGATGAACCTACTGGTAACCTAGATTCTGTTAATGGTGACTCTGTTATGCAGCTTTTAAGTGAACTTAATGAGCAAGGAGTAACAATTTGTATGGTAACCCATGATAGTCGTTATGCTCATTTTGCAAAAAGAACCATTAATTTGTTTGATGGTAAGGTTGTTAAAAATGTCGTCAATCAAGAAAAACCCCAGTCAAATAAACAAAAAAACAGTCAAATAGAAGAAAGAGAGGTTGCTGAACTATTACCTAACTCTACAGCTAGTTCAATGCCAGATTCAATCGCCAATATTGAACAAGCAGGAGCATAAATATGTCGACGAAATCACAAGAACTCGATTTAAGCCTTGATGATAGCGGTAAAAATAATTTCATAGAAAATATGCTTATCGATACTCGTTATGCCCTATCACGTTGCATCGCCCAGCCTATAACAACATTGACTATTATATTAACCCTTGCTTTGAGTATCGGCGCTACAACCGCTATATTCTCGGTTGTTAATGGTTTGTTATTTCAAGCTACACCATTTAAAGATAGTGAAAGATTAGTTGTACTAGCGCAACGAGATATAACAAGAGATCAGACTTATGGCTTCTCAGCTCCTGAGATGTCTGACTATCAAACACAAGCACGATCCTTTGAAGATATGGCTGAATACCACAACATGACATTCACCATGTATGGTCATAACGACCCCATTCGGGTGAGAACAGGTGTCGTTTCATCAAATTTTTTCAATATGCTTAACCTAACACCAATATTGGGTCGAACGTTTACTGAAACTGAAGATGATATAGGCGCTGAACCGCTGGTAATATTAACTTATGAGTTTTGGCAAAGCGAATTTAACGGTCAAGATGATGTAATTAATCAGAGTGTTGAGTTTAATAATCGTAGTCATAAAATTATTGGTGTATTGCCCCACTTCCCCCAATTTCCTAATGTAAATGATGTTTACATGGCGATACCTTCTTGCCCATGGCGTAGTAGTGAAAATGCACTCTCCAATCGTAGTATGCGTATGATGACTAGTTTTGCGAAAATTAAACCTAATTATCAATTGGAAGATGTTAACTCTGAGGTTGACAGTATAGCTAAGGGTTTAGGTAATTCTTTCCCTGAAGCCTATTCGGAAAATGCAGAGATTAGTGCCACTGCATTATCATTACATGACGAATTAGTTAAAAATAGTCGCCCCTATTTATACACACTATTAGCAACAACATTATTATTATTTTTAATCGCTTCAGCCAATGTAACTAATCTTACATTATCACAGCACTCAAAACGAAAACGCGAGTTTGCGGTACGTTCGTCTTTAGGGGCAAGTAAAGCGCGATTGGCGCAATTACTGTTAACTGAGAGCTTACTATTATCCTTAGTTGGTGGTGGTTTAGGATTGATTTTCGCCTTTTTAGGGCTAGGTTTTCTCAAAGGCTTTGCTGCAAATTTTAGTACATTATCCAATGAAATAACTATCGATAGTACTGTGATGCTCTTTGCTTTAGCTATCTCAACAATTTCAGGTATTATTGCAGGTATTGTACCTAGTTTTACTAAAGTCAATTTAGTGAGTTCACTAAAAGAAGGTGGTAAGTCATCTTATTCCACCGACCATGGCTTGCTTAGAAATGGTCTTTTAATTTGCCAATTCGCGTTATCACTGACCTTATTGATTGCCGCAGGGTTAACCATTAAGAGTTTAAATAATTTGCAAAACGTTGATGCTGGGTTTACTGCAAAAAATATCAATATTGCACAAATTGATCTCAACTGGACCGTATACAATACCGCCCAACAGAGATGGCAGATCTCACAACAAATATTACAAGAAGTGCGTAAATTACCTTATGTCAGCACGTCAGCATTGAGCATGACCTATCCTAACGACACGGTCGCCGCAAATTTTAATGGTATTCGCCAAGCAATTCAACTTGATGACCGTGATTTTAATCCGGATGACGTGCTTTCTAACGCCTTTATACGCCCAATTACCGATGGTTACTTTGCAACACTTGATAGCCAGCTATTACAGGGCCGTGCGTTTAACACTGATGACGATGATAAAGCACCAAATGTCACTATTATTAATGAAAAATTAGCAAAAAAATGGTGGCCAAATGAAAGTGCTATTAACCACCGTATATCTTTTGATCAAGGTACAACCTGGCTTACTATTGTTGGTATTGTTGAAAGTATTCATGAACAAGGGGTTGCCATTGAGCCAAGCTTTCAAATATACAATGTCATGGCGCAAAATCCGACAGCTCATATTGCTATATTGGCGAAACATCAAGAAGGAGATCTAAACACAGTTAATATTAACTTTAAGCAAGATATCAAAAATATTGTTGCACAACTAGATAATCGACAACCTTTATCTAAATTTGAAACATTACAACAAGCTGTTGATAACTCAGTATCTTTGCAACGGTTCTTAGCCCAATTATTAACAATATTCTCAGCAATTGCGTTAATAATTACTATCAGTGGAGTGAGCGGCGTAATGAGCTATATGGTTAACCTTCGCACTCGTGAAATTGGTATTCGCATGGCAATTGGTGCTGATAAAGCAAAAGTGATTACCTTAATACTTTCTTATGGTATTCAATTAACGATTATCGGTTTATTCATTGGCGTTGTTGCCGCCTACTTTAGTGGTGATTGGTTAAGTGCTCAGTTATTTGGTATTAATGCTTTTGATGTCGTTATCTATAGTACGGCGCTTATTACCTTATTGATCATTTCCACATTGGCTTGTTTCCTTCCTGCTTGGCGTGCTAGTTCAATTCCGCCTATGCGAGCTTTAAAGAGTAATTAACGTTAATAATATTAAAGTTAATAATATAAGGTGATTTAATTTTAAGGGTAGCAGCATTGTTACCCTTTTCATTTTTGATAACGACTTAACTATTGACGCGATTGTCTATCCACTCACTCATAACAACATGAGTTTTAATCTTAATAATATTTTCTTCTCTGTCTAAGAACTCTCGTATTTCATGTATGCGTCGCATTGAATCGGCCTTAACATAGACCAATAAGTCCATATCCCCTGTAATACCTTTGCAGGTAACTACTTCAGGAATTAAACTAAAAACTGGCACAACCTCAGAACATTTTGCGCACTGATGCTGAATTTCAAAATACACAGATACACCTTCTTTTTGCGATTCACTTAATAAAACTTGATAACCACGAATGATACCGGACTCTTCCATTTTCTTAATACGTTCTGATACTGCGGAGCGTGATAAACTAACAGTCTCGGCGATATTAGAAATACTTACACGAGCATTTCTTCGTAATTGAGCAATGATATTCTGGTCGAATTTATCCATTTAAGCACTTCCTATCAAACAATATGTTGGTTAAACCAAGTTATACCGACATATTGTTGGCAAATACACGTAAATGCAATAACAAAATGACAGATTAAATTGTTAGAGCTATCTATCATAAGGATATAAATTCTCATTAAGTAATTATCATGACAACAAATAATGCCAAAATTGGTCGATGGCAAGGTGCCGGATTACTCGCTACAACTTTACTTGGCACCGGTGTATTTATTTTGCCACAAATGACGATAAATATTGCCGGCAACAACGCTATTTTAGCCTGGCTATTATTAACCATTGCCATCATTCCAATCACACTCGTTTTTGGCCGATTGGCTGCAACATTGCCACATGCTGGCGGTCCTGCCCACTTTGTTGAACAAGCCTACGGAGCTGTCGCAGGACGAACTATTGGCTTAATATTTTTGTTCGTTGTGCCTTTAGGTGCTCCTGCTGCGATATTATTAACCTTTCAATTTGTTGAGCCACTAATTCAGCTTTCTCAAATGGGACAATTAATCGCTCAACTTAGTGTTTTATTATTACTCTTTGTACTAAATTATCGCGGTATTCAAGTCTCAGCAAAGTTACAATTTATGTTAACACTCGCGATTGTATTGGTAGTTGTATTGTTATTTGGTGTCGCAAGTATACATACCGAGAATATGGCGACTCTGCGCCAACTTTCATTAAACGATAATTTAATATTGGTCGCTGCTGGTATTGCTTTTTGGAGTTTTTTAGGCGTAGAAGCTATGACACATCTATCCGGCGAGTTTCAAAATCCTAAAAAAGATTTACTACCCGCAATGTTAATCGGCACCGTCATTGTTGGCATCGTTTATTTAGCTTGTACTGCGCTTTTATTACTTGTACCAACCGACGCGACTTTGTCAATGGTTGGCGTATTCAACCAACTATTTGGCGGTTATGGTGCACAAATTATCGGTATATTAGGTTTAGCAGGAGGACTAGCTTCTGTAAACGTGTATACCGCAAGCGTTGCCCGACTAACATGGAGCCTTAGTCAAGACGGTGTATTACCAAGTTATTTTGCTAAAGTGAACTCTCACCATGTGCCCGTTCGCGCTTTGAGTATCATATTATTAACTATGGCAATAGTGCTTATTATTACGTTTATCACCCAACAAAATTTGGAAGATATCATTGCTTGGTCTAATGGCGTTTTTATTATTATATACTTAGCTGCTATGCTCGCAGCCATTAAAATATTAAAGAAAAAGTATCTACCCTTAATTATCCTTAGCTGTATATTTTGTTTAATGCTTGCTTGGGGTGTCGGTTGGCACATGCTTTACGCTTTTAGTTTAATTTTCATTACTGCACCATTTTTATGGTGGCAACTCAATTATCAAAATGTTGAGAAAATGAGTAAGCAACAAATCGTTTGATATGACTTAATTGTTCAAAATTGGTTAAGGCAGTTTAGATAATTAAATCAACGTTATGTGGTTAAACTTAGATAACTCAATTAGTCTAGCAAAATTGATAAACTATTCCGTTTTATGGATTCAGCAAAAAAGTATTAATTTTCTTTTTTGTTGTCTTCTTTGTCATCGTCATCGTCATCTAAAATATCAGGTGTCACTGTATCAACTATTTCAACGACACCGCCGACTACAGACGTGGTGACACCCACTGCAGTCGAAACTACGACACAGCTAGATAACAATAAAGCGATACTTATTAACAGTAATTTTATATCCGTGATAGACAAATTAGCACTCCGCAAATAAATTCATAATAGTGAGGTATTTATTTTGTAGAATCAAGTTGTTGGGAGTTAAGTTTTTTAATAAACTTAGACGCTAAAGTGTGAACATCACCTGGCCAACGTGCTGATAGGTAATTACCATCTTCAACTACCCAAGCTGCTTTGCTGTTATTTGATTTATCCCTAAAAAGACCAACAGTTTTTAAAAAATAATAATTGTTTTTTTTAGGTACATCTCGAAAGTCATCTTCACTTTGTAATGCTCGTGTCACTTCCTGCTGAACACTTCTATAACCTGCAGGTTCATTCGGTAACTCTATGTAAGTTCGATAATAATTAGCATCCCAGAAGCGAATTAAGTATTTACTTAAATCCCATGCTGATTTTTCCAACTTCCACGTTAACGCCGTCGTCTTCTTACCGTATAACACGGATTGTTGAGTAAGCCCCGAAATAGAACGAGCCGCCAGTACTACACCATGGCATATCGCAGCAACCGGTTTGTGTTGGCCAAGGTCGTTTTTATTTTCAAAAAACTGTGCCACAAATTTTTGTAGGGTTTTATTTTCAAGATATGGTTTCATTTTTGGGGCATGCCCCCCGGGTAAAATCAAGCCAGCATAATCAGTAACGTTTAGCTCATCATATCGACAAGGGTTTTGAAAATTATCGTCCATTATCATTTGAGCATAAGCGGATCTAGCATCCTTATTCGCGCGTAGTAATAAACCAAAGAATCGAATTTTCTTTAGAATGGGTAGCCACCCCCAAAAATCTAGCCCTTCGCCCGTTAACATCATCTCATCGCACATGGCAACATCACCTTCAACAGTAGAGAAAACCACTTGATAACCGGCACTTTTAATATGTTGCCAGATAACAGCGGCTTCACTGGGATCAAAATCTTTGTTTGGCAGTGGCATAACAACTTTTGCTGAACTTGAATTTTTACTCACTAGTAGAAGCCATTCTTTGTTTTATAAAAGTATAGAAATAAATTACTACATATTAAGACGTGTTTACCATAGAAATATGAATTTCATTCAACTCTGTAGGTTCTGATCGCGAAACGAGAAAAGTAACATAGTCGTTCTATGCAATAGACGAATAACAAAGAGTAGGATTTACTGAGTTGCATCCTTCGGACAGCAATTAATGAGCACATCTGCGGCATTAACACCTCTTTATGTGAAATTACCACTCAACATAGGCTCTACCTTGTATAAGGATTCATTAACTTGCCGCAAAAACAAATTCGCAAGGTCAACACGCCCTATATTAATTTGTAATTAATTAAATTACTCGCTGACATCTCAATTAATTCATTATCTTTTACTGGCTTACCTAGCAAGTAACCTTGTACAAAATCACACTTTAATTCTTTTAATGTATCTAATTGATCTTCTGTTTCAACTCCCTCAGCAACGACCTTAAGACCTAATGCGTGCGCCATAGCAATAGTAGCAATAACAAGCTCCTTATCTTTTATTCCTTTATTTAATCCCTCGACAAAGCAACGATCTATTTTAAGGATATTAAAAGGATATTGTCGTAGGTAACTTAAAGAAGAGTAACCGGTACCAAAATCGTCCATTGACAGTTTTATACCAAGCTGATGTATTTCTTCAATGGCATCACGAATATAAGCATGCCCTGTCATTAATACACCTTCAGTTATTTCAAGCTCCAATAAATGAGCCGGAATACATGATTGCACTAAACTTTTCTTGATAAAATTAATGAGATTATGATCACGAAATTGTCTTGGCGAAATGTTTACTGCCATACGTAAGTCGTTATGATGGTATTTTTGCCATTTACTCAAAAAGCTTAGTGCTTGGCTTAAAACAAACTCTCCTAGCCCTACAATAATCCCCGTTTGCTCGGCAACAGGTATAAATTCGTCAGGAGAAACACGGCCTAATGTTGGATTATGCCACCTCAATAAAGCTTCTGCGCCAATAACTTCAGTATTATTGACAGCAAATTGTGGCTGATAATGAATTTCAAATTCATTACGTACTAAAGCTCCCCTCATCTGTTCTTCAATAGCAAGTCGTCGTGAAATATCGCGATTCATTGCCTGTGTAAAATAAGAAAAAGTATTTCTGCCATGCTCCTTTGCTTGATACATAGCAGTATCTGCATGGCTAAGTAACTCCGACGAAGTCGTTCCATCGTCAGGATAGACTGCAATACCAATACTTGCCGTTAAGATAAGTTGGCGTTCATCGATAACAAATGCTTCACGGAAACGATTAAGTATATTCTCAATAACAGTATTAGCATCAGTACCTTCATTGAGTCCGCGCAATAATATAATAAATTCATCCCCCCCTAATCGCCCCACGGTAGCATCGGCGCTCACCACATGAGTTAACCTTGCCCCAGCTTCAACTAGTAACCTATCACCAAAATCATGACCTAGAGAATCATTTATTTTCTTAAAATCATCAATATCTAAAAACAGCACGGCAACTTTTTTGTTATCACACTTAGCTTCATTTAACATTTGTGTTAGATGAACTAACGCTAAGGATCTATTAGGTAAAGTCGTTAATACATCAAAATGCGATTGATAACGCATTTGTTTTTCCACTTCTTTTCGTTCAGTAATATCGGTTGATATACCACAAACAGCATATATTTCACCTTTTGAATCTCTCAATGGGTATTTAACCGACAAGTAAACATGATTACCATCTGCATGAGGAACAATTTCTTCAATTTCTAACGTAATGCCCTGTTCAATGACTTTACTATCGATTTGAGTAAGTTTATCTGCCACATTTTTTGGAAATAAGTCGTGGTCAGTTTTATATTTAACCTCGCTTTCTTTGGTATTAAAGACCTTTTCATATAACTGATTCACAGCCATATAACGGCCATCAAGGTCTTTCATATAGATCACTGAGGTTGCATTATTTAACAAATCTCTTAATTGTTGTTCTGTCGCAGCAAGTGCAGATTCGGCTTGTTTTCTATTACTAACATCTTGAACAATACAATATAAAAGAGATTTTCCACTGATATCTATTGGCCCAGAATAAACCTCAACATCTTTAACTTCTCCCGATGCAAGTTTATGGCGAAAATTACAAAACAACCTATCATCAATTTCCGCTCTTTTCATTTCATTAGAAATATCGTTTTTGGATAAAATATTAATGTCATTAATACTCATCGTGGTGAGTTTACTTAAAGAGAAACCATAAAAATCTGTTGCCGCTTGATTTGCTTTTAATATATGACCATCCCGGGGATCAATAATTAATTTAATTGCCTTATTTTTCTCAAACATTTGCCGATAAATATCATCTTTATTCTTCATCATATTTTCTGTAAATTTCTGTTCAGTGATATCACGAATAACCGCTACGACTTGCTGGCTATCCGGCAAATAAATGAGTCGAGTCTCATTATGTTTAATGCCATTTGGCATAGTAAGTTGAAACTCAAAAGTCGTCATTTCTCCCGTATCAAAAACCATATGAATATTTTCAGAAAAAAGCATCGCGGCATGCTGCGGTAAAACATCAAATATACGTTCACCTAAAAGATCTTCAGACGACATCGTTAATTGCTCAGATTTATTCGCATGATAGTCACGTATAGTACCGTCAATATCCATGAGAAAAAATGAATCGGGCAATGCATTAAAAATAGAGTTAAGTAACTCTTCATCGTGATGAATTAATGATTCCATTTTTCTTTGCTTCGATAAATCAATATCAATACGATAAATCTCACACGCTGTATCTTGATTTTTTAATTTCACGTAACTTGAGAAAACATGAAGAGGCATACCGTTGGCATGTAATAATATTCTCTCCGTTGATGGTACTGCCTGTTCGTTCGTCAACCAGTTATCGTAACAATGAATAACACTTTCATGTTCATTTTGCGGAATAAACAAACGTTCAATTGTTTGCCCTATTGCTTGTTTTTCTGTATGACCATAAAGCTTTTCACTAGCAAGATTCCAGTAAACAACTTTTCTATTTTTATCATAACCTTGAATGGCAACCACGTCGGAAATAAAAAATATTTCTTGATTACTTTCTTGAGAATGATTGGCGATTGGGATGATTTGAGTAGGGTTAATGTCCTTCATGATTAATCTTCCATTTCCTTATGTAAAATTGCACCGTTAATCAATGTCAATTCAGCCACATTAAAGTGGGTAGCCTATTACTGCTAGGTATTTCAAATAAGTATAGAAGATGTTCTGAGCTTTTCATTTAAAATTCAGAACATATAGAGAAGAGATGTAATAATTATTGTCTAATGATATACAGCATGATTTATCGAGGTAGGATTAGCTTAATTCCGTTATTAATGTACTGACTTGTTTTGTCAAACTGGCAACTTGCTCTTCTAATAGTGTAACTCTTGCATTCATGTCATCGCTGGTAGCCTTTGTTGTAGCGCCTGACTCACTTTCACTGCTTGCCATATATTCTTGATCAGTTAATAAATGTGCATAGCGTGATTCGCGTTTCCCTGGTTCACGTGCTAATTTCACCACAAATTCACTACCATTTAAATTCTTCAGCTGTTCTAATGCGGCTTCAACCTCATTAACATTAGCAAAATCAGCTAAACGATTAGTACGAGTTCTTAATTCTCCTGGTGTTTGAGGACCTCTTAATAACATCACACAAATAATGGCACGTTGTTGCTGAGTGAACTGTAAATCTCCAAATTCAGTATTGCAAAAACGATGGCTATATTTTACAACTCGACCACTAAAAGCACCTTGGTCTGTTACTTGATTGGTTTCTGTCAATTCATCAATAATATTTTGTACTTGTGATTCAGCTAACGATAATACAGGCTCCCGATTACTTTTTTGGTTACAAGCATTAGTTAAGGCGTTAAGTGACATCGGGTATTGTTCTGGGGTGGTGATCTCTTTTTCTAATAAAACACCAATAACTCGACATTGTTCTGGAGACAAAATAATAGTCATAAAACTCTGCTAACAAATAAGATATTTTTTCATATTACCTAAAATATCTTCAAAATAAATTTTTATTTGTTTTTTGCTATGCCAACTTCTGGCTTAGTAAAGTCATCGAGTTGAAGATAAAAGTAGTTCATATAGTGAAACAAATAACTTAAAACCATGACAATTATGTTCCTGAGCTTTTTACGTTGTTTTCCGCAGTGTGATAATGCCAATAATAGTTAATAACCACAGGCCAAAAGAACCACCACCAGAGCTACTTTTACTTGATGCCGTTGCTGGAGGTGTAACTACGACAACAGGGTCTGTTAGCGTAATTTCTAAAGAGCTATCAACGACCATTAAAGCGCCATCAGTCACCCTTAACGTTATCGTATAATCTCCTGCTGCAGTGTAAGTATGGTTAGGGTCTTTGTCAGTGCTGGTAAAGTTATCACCAAAATCCCATAAATAACTATATTCTCCATCCCCGCCTATTACATTGGCGGTAAGGTCGATGTTTAAGTCATTAATAATTTGTGAAAAAGTGGCCGACAATTGATTATTGAGGGTAACAGATGTAAGAAAAACAAATGATTGATTGGTTTCATCTGTAACTATTAATGACACATTATAAAGTCCAAAATTGGCATAGTTGTGCTCGGCAACCTTCGTTTGAATAAGACTAGTATCGTCACCAAAATCCCAACGATAAGAAAAATCACCTACACCTCCGGTTAATTCAGGGGTAAATGTGACATTTTTTCCAAATGTCGATACGTTAATTTGTCCGGTAATAGCTTCACCAACCACAACAGTGTTATTAACTGTTTTTTCACCTGATGTCGTTTGATACGTCACACTCACCGTATAACTGCCACTTTGGCTATAAGTGTGAACAACCGAAGTCCCCATTAATAAAGTATTATCCCCCATTTGCCAGGTGAATACGCTATTAACAAGAGCTTTTTCATCATCAACGCTAAAAGACACTCTTAAGCCAATGTGCTCGGCAACGATACTAGCTATATCTGTGTTTTTCAAAAATACGCTTGCAGAAGTGCTATTTGAAGACTGATCAGTTACCTCTACTGTTAAGCCCAATGAAGGTAAATTAAGACCTGACTCTAATTGGTAGGGCGCTGAATAATCGAGTTTATCATCAAATAAACTCTGCGCAATTAAATGACTATCACCATTGAGTGCACTTTGATCAAAACGACTAAAAGCTGCATCTCGAATTTGCCTATTTGTATTACTCATTCGATTGCCTTGCATGATTGCATTTTGATCAGCATCTACAACGCCAATAAAAACGTCTCCTGGATGATCTGTCACATCATTATTAGTAAAACCATCATTTCGATACCAAAGTAAAACACCGGGATCGTAATTAAGACTAGATAAAAATGTATCCGTTTCGGTATGACTCCTTAATTGCACATAATAATTATGAGCATCACCTTCAACTGACCAAGCCTGAGTACGCGTAAAGCCATTAAGACTCACGTTATTGTTAACGGTTTCACCATCAAGGTCGATAATGTGATTGTTGTTATTGGTGATACGAATATTGTCGGCAACAAAACCATACTCTACTGCTGCGGGATCTGTTGTATAAGCAATTTTTATAGTAACCAATTCATTTGCAAATGCAGACAAGTCAAAACTTAAATCAACCCAACCTAAATTACCTTCGGCGCCGCTAAGTAAACTTGATTTATTACTAAGATAATGAATAACGGTATCACCAGGACTATTATGTCGTGGATTGTTAATCTGAGTATGATTACCGGCAATGGCGATATCGTTAACCAAAATTTGCACATAGTCCCAATCGACTTCGATATTCCAATGGGCTTTCATCGATAGTGTTGAGTTACCTGCAGGTAAGTTTATATCAAATGATAAGTCATTATTTAAATGATGCCCTTCATTAGAGTAAAACTGATATTCACCTTCAAAAGGTGAAAAAGTAATGCCTTGTGTCGGTAAGTTAATTTTAACTTGATTCGTTTGACCTTCTTGATGATTCGTTGCTGAAACTAAGGCAATGGTTTCACTCATTAATTCATCAAAGGGAATTTCTTGTTGATTTACCCAGTTGCCACCATATTGATTTTGGAAATAATCTTTGGCTAATGGGCTAAAACCTGAAGGGTGAGCACCACCATCCACCCAACTACCCGACGCCATAATCGACCAGTTAGCTACAGGAGCACCAATACTAAAAAGTGTTCCATCGTATTCATCTCTAACACCGAGGTCATGACCAAACTCATGAGCAACAACACCCACTTGTGCATCTATGGGGTTTATAGTGTATGTATATAATTTAATGTCTGAATTAGTCACAGAAACAGGATTAAATGCAAAATCAGTTACGGCTGAACTATGTGACCATATAGCATCAACGCCCAATGAACCACCTCCAGCTTCTTCACCTATGCCAGCATGAAAAATCATCACATGATCAATAATCCCATTGTTATCAAGATCATAGTCACCTAAATTAACGCCTAACTCCGCAACCGCTTTATTTACAGCTTCTAAAACGAGTGCAGGAACATTTTTATCATCATCCTCTTCATCATTTCCTCCATAAAATGCAGCATTATTATCAGCCGATAACCAGCCCTGTACCGTGCCCGTCAAATTTAATGTGCCACCGGATTCATGTTGATAATATTGATAAACGGACTCAACCCCATTAGGTACAGTATTTGCGAATAATAAGTCGTTATAATGTGAGTTGTCATAATCAAAACCACTAGCGTCACTTTTAAAGTCAGTAAAATCTATCATCAAAGCAAGAACTTTGGCTTGTGTTATTACCGACACTTTTAGGTTCGATTTTGCTCTATTTAACTCGACACTCTTTGAATTATCGTCACTTTTCTTTTGATAACCTTTTTGTTGAGCAAACATATAGTTTTTACCATACTCCCCCAATAGCTTTTTATGACCAAAAGACTTATTACCTAGGTATTTTAGCAATGCTTGCTGTTTTTCTATTACTGTTGCTGTACTTGATAATTCGCCTCGTTTTTCTAACCAATATAAAATACGTTCTTTATTGATAACACCAAAATCAGCTAGAGATTTTGTTTTATTATCAACAGCAAAAACAGTTAAGGGTAATAAACAAGTCATAAATAATAAGCTAGTTATTAATAAAAAAATCAGTTTGATTTTCATGAGGATCCTTTATTTATTGCACTTTTTAAAAGCGGCACGTTTTTTTCGAATATATTCATTAATGGCAACTTCCACTTCCGCTTCATTCATCTCAGCGGTTATTTTGCCACTTTTTATTAACATCACCTTTAGTTTCGTAATGTCTTTTATTGGTGCTGAATAAGATTTTTTACACTGCGGCTTTTTATTTAGGTTTGTTGGCGCCTCATTAGCGGTGGATATATTCTGTGGCGTTACTCCCCTACTTGTGGTCCTTTCTTGACAACCAATGACAATAAAGCTTGATAATAGACTAAAGCTAATGATATTTAATTTCGCCAAGTTGCTCTCCGTAACAAAAAGGTTAATAAGTGGTATATAGATGATGACTTAATGCTAAAAATAATTTCAATTATACCCTTTATTATTTAAAGTGCGCAATTTCAAAACATCAATTACTTAACTTGCCTGTTGATAAACAGCGGGGGAGAATGTCATAGTAATATACTAGGGTTTGTTGATCTTTCGAGGTTAAATTTTATTCGAGACAAAAGCGTTTTAATCGCAATGAGTACTGTACAGTTTCGTCATGCTAAACAAGTATTAGTCAATAAAGAGTCAAACGCTTTTAGCCGAATTCTTCGACTAGCATTTGATGGAGATTTCTACAGCGTTATCATTTTTGGATGTTAAATAGCCATATAACAAAGACTTTGTCTTGCATAAGCCCCAATGAATAAGGGCAAAAGTAATATCAAAAGTTTAACAACCTCATATATTATCGGAGTTATAACAATGAAGCATGATAAAAACACAAATCTTTTAGAAATAACTCAAAGTAACTTTGGTCACCTCAAGTCAGGCCAACAGGCAAAACTTTATACCCTTACTAATACTCTAGGTACTACTATTCAGATATCTAATTATGGCGGTATCATTGTCTCTTTATCAACGGCTGATAATACTCATAATTTCGCTGATATTGTCTTAGGTTACGATAACGTTACAGGCTATGAAAACGACCCATATTATTTAGGTGCCATTATAGGGCGATATGCTGGTCGAATTGATCAAGGTTTGTTAACCATTGAGAACAACACTTATCAACTTAAATTAAATGCCCCCGACAGCCAATTACATAGCGGTATAAATGCGCTAAACAAACAGTTATGGCAAGCAACAACTCAACAGAATGAGCAAAGTGTTTGCTTAATACTGGAACATACTTGCCCTGATGGCAACAACGGCTTTCCAGGAGACGTTGCGTTTTGTGTCAAATACACTTTGCACAATAATAATACAATCGATATAGAATATTTTGCCAAAACCAACAAAACGACGATTATAAACCTGACTCAACATAGTTATTTTAATTTATCTGGTCATGATCACGGCAGTATTCTTAATCATCAAATAAAGATAAACGCTGATTATTTTTTACCTATGGATCAAAGGGCTTATCCCACAGGCGAAATTAAAGCCGTACAAAATACGGTCCATGATTTTACACAACTAAGAAAGATTGGAGACTCGATAGATAGTGATGAACAACAAGTAATGATTGCTAAAGGCTA
>Ga0209396_1001189_pt1 | contig 29585 bp, 24 predicted proteins | sample GOMGulsemesocosm_6_FD_184638 | JGI IMG/M metagenome (GOLD analysis project Ga0209396, IMG submission 184638) | Methane-oxidizing microbial communities from mesocosms in the Gulf of Mexico - GOM8C Gulf of Mexico (SPAdes) (version 2) | ecosystem: Environmental > Aquatic > Marine > Cold seeps... | reverse complement strand
TGGTTCAACGTTTAAAATTCGTCTGCCACTAACCTTAGCTATTATTGACGGTTTTCATGTAGAAAGTCATGGTACACATTTTATCATTCCACAAGCTACCATCATTGAATGCATAGACCTTGATAGCCATGTAGATATTGATGGGCGTCATTGTATAAATCTACGTGGTGACATGATCCCCTATTTAAATATGGAAAAAGTTTTCAGTTTGAGCTCTCCTTCTGACCTAACACATACGAATATACCGTTAAACGAGCACAAAAAAACAGAATTAGTAATCGTACAATTTGGCGGAGAATTAGCGGGTATAGCTGTTGACAAACTTAATGGAGAAATTCAAACCGTGGTTAAACCTCTCGGTCCAATATTTAAACCCTTAAAAGGCATTGGTGGTTCAAGCTTATTAGGCAGTGGTGAAATAGCTTTCATATTAGATATTCCACAATTAATTGAATTGGCGATTGGTAGCGACGTTGAGAAAAGCCGTACTAATTTCAACAACGCGACTTCCAATAGCCATAAGAAAAAATAGGTACTCCCATGAATCAAACAACAGAACAAAGTACCGTATCAAACAAAACGCACCAATTTTTAACATTTACCATTGGCAGTGAACATTTTGGTATGGATTTACACCAAACTCGAGAAATTATTGAATACGTGGGCATTACCCAAGTACCACTTATGCCAAAATTTCTCTCTGGGGTTATTAATCTTCGTGGCGATGTTGTTCCTGTTATTGACCTTGCTGTTCGATTGGGACGAGAGCCAATAACGATTCATAAGCGAACATGCGTCATAGTCATTGAACTACATTCTTTTGAACAGCATTGCGTGTTGGGTTTACTTGCCGATGCCGTTAATGAGGTTATCGACTTACCTGCGAGCGAAATTGAAGATGCGCCAGCATTTGGCGCTAAAATCCGAGCTGAATTTATTCAAGGTATAGCGAAAAAAGACGATGAATTCATTGTTTTACTCGATGCCGAAAAAACATTATCTCCAATAGAATTAGCACATTTAGTTGAGTCAGAACTTCAACAAGAAGCAACGTAATAAATACACGAACAAACATTATATCGAAGACAAGAATTTATAGAGGGAAATCACATGCTAGAAAAATTAAGCTTAAAAGCAAAAATTGTATTTCTTGGCGTACTGGTCACTTTAGCATTATTGCTACTTGGCTGGTCTTCATTAAATAAACTGTCGCAATTTCATCAATCAACAGAGCGTGATTTTCATGAAGTCAGTGAAAATGTAGAGTTATTGACTGAGATTACTCACGCACATGTTGTCTTTAAAATTCAAGTACAGGAATGGAAAAATGTGCTCATCCGCGGTAATGATGCAAAACAATACGAAAAATATACAAAACGCTTTCAAGAGAACTCAGATAGAGTGCAGGCTATATTAGCTAACGCAATTGAAAAATCCCAAACGCTCAATATTGATACCAAAAGCTTAATCAATGTAAAAGAGGAACATGCCGATTTAAAAAAAGCTTACTTATCGGCTTTAGAAAAATTTGATGGAAGCGATAACCTCACAGGAAAAAAAGTAGATAAAAGTGTTAGTGGTGTTGACCGCCCTGCAAGTAAAGGTATGACCGAATTAGCAGAAGTTACCGAGAAAAACTTTAAAGCTATTATCAAACACACTAATGACAAAATGGAAGCCCAATACGAATCTGCAAAATCTTCATTAACACTATTCGTTGTTATTGGTTCATTAATCGTCTTAAGTGTCATGGCTATTATTTTTTATGATTTATTTAAAACCCTTGGTGGTGATCCCCGTTATGCGGCACATGTTTGCAACCAAGTAGCTAATGGCGATTTAAGCATAGATATAGAAATTGGCAATAAGGATAAAAACTCTTTATTGCTTAGTATCAATAATATGAAAAACCAGCTAGCTACAATTATCAGCGATGTACGTTCTTCTGCTGACGCACTCTCTTCTGCTTCATCACAAGTTAATTCGACAGCACAAACAATCGCTAAAGGGGCTTCAGTACAAGCAGCCAGTGTAGAAGAAACATCTGCATCAATGGAACAAATGTCAGCTTCAATTTCACAAAACAATGAGAATGCAGGCATAACAGATGGTATGGCACAAAAAGCATCGAAAGAAGCGGTCTCTGGTGGTGATGCCGTTGCTGAAACGGTAGATGCGATGCAAAAAATAGCAGAAAAAATAAGTGTTATTGACGATATTGCCTATCAAACTAATTTACTTGCGCTTAATGCTGCAATAGAAGCAGGACGAGCTGGCGATCACGGTAAAGGGTTTGCCGTTGTAGCCTCCGAAGTTCGTAAATTAGCTGAACGTAGCCAAGTGGCGGCTCAAGAAATTGGTGAATTAGCCAAAGACAGCGTAAAACGAGCGGATATCGCAGGAACTTCATTAAAAGAAATGGTGCCATCAATAAATAAAACGGCTGATCTTGTACAAGAGATTGCCGCAGCATCTTCTGAACAAGCAACGGGTGTCCATCAAATAAATGAAGCTATCTCACAAGTGAATCAAACCATGCAGCACAATGCTGCTGCTTCAGAGGAACTCAGCGCAACTTCTGAAGAAATGAATACACAGGCACTGAGTTTACAAGAATCTGTGAATTACTTCACTTTGGAGCAATCAGCAAGAAAAAGTAGGGGTACTTCTACACTCTCACCAACGAAGAATAATCAAAATAAAAAAACAACCAAACCTGCACACTTAAAAAAAATAGAGCAAGACTCTGATGACGACAGCTTCGTTGACTACGATTAAGTGTTAGTTATTAATTATAAACATTAACTTAGGATTATTAAGTAACCCATGGACTTAAGTGATTACTTACCCTCAGAAAAAGAATTTATTCTTTTTCAAAAACTTGTTTATAACCGATTAGGTATCAGCTTGCCGATACAAAAACGAGTGATGTTAGGGCATCGCTTAATTAAGCGAGTTCGTCAAACAGGAACACTTAATTTTACGAAATATTTTACCTATATTAATTTACTCGAAAACGCAGCAGAGCTAGAAATAGCTCTGGAATTAATAACCACGAATGAAACCTTTTTTTTTCGTGAAGACAAGCATTTTGAATATTTGACTCATCATGTTTTACCGAAAATAAGTCCAAATGAAACACTGAAAATATGGAGTGCAGCCTGCTCAACAGGAGAAGAGCCCTATAGCATTGCGATGCTATTACAACATCATTACACGGCGCCTTGGAAACTTATCGCCTCAGATGTTAATAACTCAGTCATTGAACATGCAAAAAAAGGAATATATATCAATGAAAGAACAAAATTCTTACCTGACGAATACAGAAAGGCCTATTGCGTAAAAGGTGTTGACCAGTTTGAAGGTTACATTAGAGTTAAACCTCAATTAAGAAGCAAAATTGATTTTTTCAATTTTAACTTACTTGATGACATGGAATCACTCGGTAAGCTGAACTTAATATTTATTCGTAATGTGATGATTTATTTTGATGATGACGTTAGACAAAAAATTATTAACAAAATCGCACGCATTCTAGTCCCTGAAGGCTGGTTATTTATTAGTCATTCAGAAACATTACATGGTCTAAAACATGAATTTGAGCTTATTCATCCTGCTATTTATAAATTAAAAGCTAAAAAATAGAACCGGAACATATTATGAGCGCAGAAAAAAATCAAAGTACTGATATTCACTTGCAAGCCGGTGATATTTATTTTGGTGAAGCGCCAGCGCATATAAAAACTTTACTTGGTTCATGCGTCGCGGTAACCGTGTGGCATGCCCAACTAAAAGTGGGTGGCATTTGTCATTACTTATTAGTACCTACAAAAGAGTTGAAAGCACAAGAACAAGGCACTCAAAACGATAATAGCTACCGCTACGCGCTACCGGCACTTGAGTACTTATATCGAAATATGCTTAAACATGCTCCAGTAGAAGAATATGAAGTTTGTTTGTTTGGTGGTAGTAACATGTATTCACATAGTGCAATGCCAACAATAGGTGAGAATAACATAGCCTTTGCTCAGCAATGGTTAAAGCAGCATAAATTTGCCGTTAAAAAATCAGATATTTTAGGTGATATTTGCCGAACAATATTGTTCAATTTAACAAATGGCCAAGTAACCGTAAAACAATACCATGAAATGTAAATGTAAAAGTAAAAGTAAAAGTAAATAAGGAGTGTTATGTGACCATTAGCGTAATGATTGTTGATGACTCAGCTGTCGTCCGTCAAGTGATCTCTCAAGTATTAAATGAGGTCTCTGGCATCAATGTATATGCCGTTGCGAATGATCCTATTTTTGCTTATGCAAAAATGCAAAAAAAATGGCCTGATGTCATTATTTTAGATATTGAAATGCCTCGCATGGACGGTATCACTTTCCTTAAAAAGATAATGATTGAAAAGCCGACACCAGTCATTATCTGTTCTTCCTTAGCTGAACAAGGTGCCGAACTATCAATAACGGCCTTAGCGGCTGGTGCCTTTGATATAGTCACTAAACCAACAATGGGTATTAAAGACTTTTTGCAAAGTTCAGGGAAGGAAATAATACGCACAGTGAAAGCCGCTGCAACTGCAAAAATACAAAGAATACCTGCATCTAATGCAAGTTCAAACTTAGTAAAACCTGAATCCGTAATGTCAGCATTTAATGACAAAACTTTAATAAATACCAATGAAGAGACCGATCTTGCCGCAATGGCAGAAACAACGGATAAAGTGATAGGCATAGGCTCATCGACAGGTGGCACCATAGCTTTAGAAAAAGTACTAACAAAGCTCCAGCGTACATGTCCTGGCATTGTGATTGTACAGCACATGCCAGAGAAGTTTACCGGCGCTTTTGCGGAACGATTAAACACACTCTGTGAAATCGAAGTTTTAGAGGCAAGCTCTGGCGATAGAGTATTGCCCGGTAGAGCCTTAATAGCTCCCGGTGGTAAACACTTACAGGTGAAGCGTTCTGGGGGACAATATATAACCATTGTTTCTGCGGGTCCGGCGGTAAACCGCCACTGTCCTTCGGTTGATGTATTATTTAGATCTTTAGCGGCCAATGTAAAACAAAATGCGACGGGCGTAATTATGACAGGCATGGGAAGCGACGGTGCTCAAGGTCTATTAGCGATGAAGCAATCCGGAAGTAATACCTTAGCGCAAAACGAACAGTCATGTGTGGTTTTTGGGATGCCTAAAGAGGCTATAAAATTAAATGCCGCTGATCACATTATTGATTTAAATGAAATACCCGTCCTAATCGCGCGTTAGACACTATAATATTAATGTTGATAATAAACTTTATCGCTCACTGGAAAACTTATGGACAAACTAAAAGTACTGATTGTTGATGATAGCTTAGTACAGAGGAACCATGTCATTGGTTTATGCCATGAGCTTGCGATTACTCAAATTTCTACCGCAGAAAATGGTCAACTCGCTTTAGATCAGCTACGTAAAAATCATTTCGATCTCATTTTTATAGATTTAGAAATGCCGGTGATGGATGGCGTTGAATTAGTACGAATAATTGCCGATGAAAAACTCATAGAATCTATTATCATTCTTAGCTCTAAAGACCCATCACTCATTTTGAGTATAGGTACAATGGCCGAATCTGACGGTCTCTCCGTTGTGGGAACGTTTCAAAAGCCCATAAAAGCTGATGATCTTTCTACGAGTTTAAAACGATTAGTTACTAATTTCACCAATAAAAAAGAAGATAGCCCGACGACCCCACTAACCATTAATGATTTAAAAACAGCTATTGAAAATCGAGAAATAACTTTACATTACCAGCCTAAATTAACAGTGAAAGGACTACTGTTAAAAGGTGTGGAAGCCCTGGCTCGTTGGCAACATCCAACGCGAGGTTTTATTTCTCCTGTTGAGTTTATTGATGCAGCAGAGCGGCTCGATATGATATCACCATTAACAGAGTATTTATTTGATATAGCCTTATCACAAAAAGCACTATGGTCAGAACACGGTATCAATTTTCATTTATCCTTTAATCTTTCACCGTTATCTTTAACAAATAAAGGCTTGGCAGAAAGTATTACTCAACAAGTAGAACATTATAAAATAGCCCCCAAAGATATTGTTTTAGAAATAACAGAAAATGCCATCTCAGGAGAGATATCTACCGCGATTGAAACCTTAGCAAAACTTCGCTTAAAAGGCTTTAATCTCGCCATAGATGATTACGGCACTGGCTTTGCTAATGCGCAGCAATTGTCACGAGTTCCTGCTACAGAGCTAAAACTCGATAGAAGTTTAGTCGACAATGTTGCCACAAACCCTCAACAGAAAGCTATTTTAAAAAGCACGGTCAATTTAAGTAAAGACTTACAACTTATTACGGTTGCAGAAGGCATTGAATATCTCGAAGATTTCAAGTACATCTATCAACTAGAGGTTGATCTCGTACAGGGATATTATTTTGCGAAACCTATGACAGCAGAAAATCTAACGCTCTGGCTAAAGAAAGACTTAGCAAAAATTAGAAAGGAGCTGCATCTGGCACTTAATCATTAAGTACTTCGCCTTTTATTTACTGCCTACTTTTAAATTTGGTAAATTGGTATTGCCGATAGTTGATAGTACTAATGACACCATGAAAAAGAAGAATGTAGTGGCCCCCATGGTGGCCCGGAAAACTTCGTCATTATTGTCAGAAAAAGTTAAAACGCCGCCACAAATAATGGCAACAATAAAACAAATAATACCCACCACTTTCGCTATTTTTTGTAGAGCACCTTTTTTAGCTTGAGTTAGTTCTGAAGATCTACCTTCTGATTCAGGAAGTTCTGACATCATTCAATTCATCCGTTAAGTTTCAATAAACAACATTTTAAAAGAAATAAAAAAAAACGTGTTGATAAAAATCAAACACGCTTCTTATTTATGTTATTAAACTTTATATTTCACATTAACTGCTTACTAAAAAGTTGAAACTTTTAAATAAGTATAAAAAAACCCCGTATTAACGAGGTCTTATATAATTTACTTTAAGATGTCTTTACAAAAACAACAACCCGGAGCCTAGAACGGAATGTCGTCATCAAAATCTATAGTTGGCTCTTGAGGGTTCACTTTTGGAGCAGGTTGATTTTGTTGTTGCCCTTGGTTAGCAAAGCCGCCTTGCTGTTGAGGCGCTTGTTGAGAAAAGCCACCTTGTTGCTGCCCTTGGTTATAACTTGGTTGTTGTTGCTGTTGCTGTTGCTGAGCAGGTTTATATGCTGGCTGTTGAGCTGGCTGATTTGCTTGTGGCGCTTGTTGAGAATAACCACCTTGTTGCTGCTGTTGCCCAGAGAAACCACCAGACTGCTGACCCTGTTGTGAAAATCCGCCAGATTGTCCACCAGCACCTTGGCCACCTTTTGAGTCTAACATTTGCATCGTACCGTTAAAGCCTTGTACAACGATTTCAGTCGTATATTGATCTTGGCCTTGTTGGTTTGTCCACTTACGTGTTTGCAATGAACCTTCAATGTAAACTTTAGAACCTTTTTTAAGGTACTCACCTGCTATTTCGGCTAACTTACCAAACATAACCACACGGTGCCATTCTGTTTTTTCTTTTTGCTCGCCAGTTTGCTTATCTTTCCAGGATTCAGATGTAGCGATTGTTAAGTTAGCAACCCCGCCGCCGTTAGGCATAAAACGTACTTCTGGGTCTTTACCTAAATTACCTAAAATGATTACTTTGTTAACACCGGCCATGAAAAAGTCCTATCTTTGTGCGTAAATTTTTATTTACTGATTTTACATTATCAACAAGTAATGCATTACTTGTTGATGCAATTTTAAAGTGGCGATTATTCTATCACTGTGAATAAAAATATTCTTCGCTTTCCACTCATTTTTATAAATATTTTTATTCTTACTTAAGCACCATTATTAAAGAGCAAAAAGGTGTGCTTTCATTTGCTCTTTAATAATCTCAGGAATTTTTAAAGATGATTGTTTTTCAAAGCAAAAATGAACCATGACCGCCGTACCTGAGGCACACTTGGAATTATTTTGCCAAGCTTCTTGGTAAACCGTAAATGAAGAGCCACCAATTCTGCCAATGTAAGTCCGAATTTCAATTTCTTGTGCGTAATATAGTTGACCATGAAATTCCACATCAATTTTAGCTAAAATTAACTGCCATTTTTTTGTATCGAGTTCAGGCATAAAAAAGCGAAAGACAGGATCTCTTGCTCCTTCAAACCATACGGGTAACAACGTATTATTTATATGCCCAAGTGCATCGGTATCACTAAACCTTGGCATTAATTTTTCACTAAACATCTATTTTTTCCGCTATTTTCATATAGCTTTATTTTACATCGTTTTTCATTACGGCAAAGCAGAACAACAAAGTTTATAGAATATAAAACAACGCTATGTTAGTTTTATCAGCATAATTATTAATAACAATCGCACCTATGACTGACTTTATTGAAATATACCCTAATGCTCTTTCTGCAGAGTTTTGTAATAAATTTATTGCTGATTTTGAACATAGCCCTCATAAAAATGAGGGTCGTACGGGGGGCGGTATTGATGTAAGTAAAAAACTTAGCCAAGATATATATTTAAACCAGCATCCTGAGTTTCAAACCGCGCTACAAACAATTTTACATGCTTGTACAACTCATATTGCTGAGTATGTAAATAAATATCATTTCAGTTTGATTAGTGGTATTTCGTTAACAGTACAGCACCCAGTAACCAAGCAACCCGTGCAATTAACTACTGATAATTTTGAAGAAGTGGGCAAGCCTAATTTAATCAATTTAATACAGTATTTATTCAGGTTAGCCCCCATTAATGCACAAAAATACTTACAAGATAAAGGCAATTATAATTATTGGCATTCTGAAATATACCCGCAAAAAGGTGAAAATGATGCATTACACAGAAATCTGCTTTTTATTATCTATTTGAATGATGTTGATGAGGGAGGTGAAACTGACTTTTTTTATCAAGAAAAAAGTATTAAACCTAAAGCTGGCACTATGATTATTGCCCCGTGTGGTTTTACTCACACCCATCGAGGCAATGTCCCTATATCTAGCGATAAGTATGTCTTAACATCTTGGATGTTGTTTAACAAAGCCGACAAAATCTACACTTAATAACGCTAGAAATTTAATATAGATTAATACTTACAAAAAACGCTTCAACAAACGATCTATTTGCGCGATTCTTAGTTTTTTAAGCAATTTTTTAGGTTTTTCTGGGTATTGATCTGGTGATTCAATTTGTAAATGGTTTTCTATCAACTGAGTATGCTGATTAATCTCAGCAAGCTCTTTCGTTAATGTTGGTAGTAAATTTTGCTCAACATCATCAATCAACAAACCATTCTCTAAATCTAACCCCCAAGCACGTGGGTTTAAATTGTTACCCGTTAAAATATGCCAACGTTCGTCAGCAACAATTCCCTTTAAATGAAAACTATTACTTTCATGCTGCCACAATCTCACTTTTAGCTGATTATTGTCTAAATATTTTTTCTGCTTTTTTATGAAGTTTTTTAATAAGGTTTCATAAATATAAGGAATAATACCTATCATTGAAAAATTGTTTTCATCGGCAATAAAAAAATCATTTGCTTTTTTATCACCAATAATAATCGTAATTTCAACACCACGCTTTAACGCTGAACGCAGATCACGCAATACGGGTTTAGGTAAATTAAAATAAGGCGTAAAAAGTAAAAGTTCCTTCTTAGAGGCACGTATGGTTCGACGAATAATATCATTGAGCTGATTTTTTCGACGCCCGAAACCAATTAAAGGCATGACATTTAAAGTATTAGCTTCATCTACAGGCGCGGTTGAATATTTAAAGCGGGCCGTTTTCAGTGCTATTTTTAATTTTGCTATTTTTACTTTTACTTGTAATTTATTAGGTAAAATAGCAACATTCAATTGTGGAGCAAAACCACTATCAACAAAGAATTCATCGAGGAACTGACAAAAGCTTGTGCACAGCTCTGGTGATTGAATTTCATAATAACGGTCTAAACGATACTTGTCATGTTGATGCAAGTAGATATCGTTAATACTTGCACCTGTGTATAACAAAATATCATCAAAAACCATTCCTTTAAAATGCCAAACCCCCATCAGCTCTTTACGCTTAACGGGTACACCATAAATGGCAATGCTTTCACTATATTGTTCAGCAAGCTCTAGGTAAAAATCACGATTTCCTTGTCCTGATTTATCTCCAATTAAACCACGTTGGGCACGATGAAAATCAACAAAAACTTTAATATCTAGCTGAGGTTTTTTCTGTTTAGCTTGATGCAAGGCATGTAAAATCAGCTGTCCGGCATCATCATTTTGTAAATACAATGCTGTAATATAAATACGTGATTGGGCATTTTCGATTAAACGAATTAATGCACTGGCATATTGCTTAGCGCCCGATAAAACATTAATGTTTTCAGATAAAAGAGGTATACACGTTGACACTTTATTCATTCAGATAAATCTACTTATTTATGAACAGATTGCTTTATCGGGCAATAATACCTGATTTGCCCAAACAGTCACTTTATTTCGTTTAACTGTGCAGTTTAAATTGCGCTAATTGTTGTGAAAGGTGGTCTGCAAGTGCTAATAAGCTTCCTCCCGCAGATGCTGCATCTTTAGCAGATTGCATCACTTGATCCGCTCCTTGAGCAATACTGTCGGTATTTTTAGCCATCTCTTTAACCATAATTTCTTGTTGATTAACGGCCGTAGATATTTGCAGCGTTGCCCCGACAATCTCATCGACATTATTAGTAACTTCAGAGAAGGTGCTGCTGACCAACGATGTCTTTTCAACGCCTTGTCCGGCCATTGCGACCCCTTGATGCATCGCTTCTACCGATTTACTTGTCCCAGATTGTAATAACTCAATAATACGTTGAATTTCTGCTGTTGAATCTTGGGTTCTGCTGGCTAACGTTCGAACTTCATCAGCAACCACTGCAAAGCCTCGACCTTGCTCTCCTGCACGAGCAGCTTCAATAGCAGCATTTAAGGCGAGCAAATTGGTTTGATCAGCTATCTCTTTAATTACCTTCACAAATTGACCAATATCATTACTGTAGCCGGCTAATTCATCAATGATACTTGCCGAGCTATTCACTTCTTCTGATATTTTAATAATCGTTTGCGCGGTTCCAGTGATAATATCTTTTCCTTGATTCGCGTGTTCACTTGCTTGCTGAGTTAACTCTTGTGTGGCCGATGTACTATCACTTATAACCTGCACAGACCCATTCACTTCATTAATAGATTGCACCACGCTATGAGTATTTTGTTGCTGTTGAGCTATATTTTGCTCCATGTTGTCCGTTAATTGATGAATATTATTAGCCGAATCTCGTAGGGTATTAATATCACTTGAAAAAGCAGATAAGAGCTGGTGTATCTTTTGTTGCATTTGACTAAAATTTTTCGCGATATCACCCAGCTCATCTGCCGCGTTAACATGCAATAATTGAGAAAAGTCACCATCACCCAAATGTTTAGCCGCTTGATTAATCGCATTAACGTTGTTAATTAAAGAATAATAAATTCCCATTAATAAATAGCTGATCAGTAAAATAACGAGGGTAAGTACAATGGCAAGTATCCATAGGGCCTGCATACTCATGTCATTTAGATGATGAATGCGGGTTAATAATAATTTGTCACTGATATTGAGTAATGACTCTGTCTGTTTATAAATATTGTTCGCAAACGTTGTTGCTTGGCTTTCGTTCAATGAAATATCATCAGGATCGATCATCTGTTGATGTAATGTCTGTTGGTAATCATCAAGCTGCTTATTTAATTCGGTATACTTTGGCAAAAATGACGAAACTTCTTGCTTAGCAACACGCTTCAATTGGCTCATTGTTTTTGCCAATTGAACTTGCAGTTCATCAATACGTTTATCTAACGCGACAACTAAGGTATAGCTTTCTGCGTCAAAACCCTGGGTAATTATCTGAGTGCTTATCGCTTGAATACGTTTTAAATACTCTAACAATGCGGGAATGCGTTGGCTACTTGCTTCAGCAAAATAAAAAGCAATGGCATCGCCCTCTCGGGTCAAGCCACTTAAAGCCGCAATATTTTCTCGTAGGGATAAACTCTGTTCATAAACTTTTGCGTAATGCTTGGTCTGTGCTTCATTATCACTAGCAAGCAATGTTTGCCATGCTTTTGATAATGCTGAAGATGAAATATATTGTGATGACCCTAGTGCAGAAATTTTGTTTTTTACTGACGACAATGAAGATTTATCGATACGTGTATTAGCAATCGCTTTTTCTAACGCTACCGTTTGTTGAATCTGCTGTTGTCCTAATAATTCTTCTTGATATTGTGCTATTAACCCATTTTGTTCTTGTACTATCCAAACAGAGCCAATTAGGATTGGCAAAAAGAAAATACAAGCTAATAAAAGGAATTTTGCTTTAAAGCGTAAAGCATTCGACAATGAAATCGCAGGTTTAAGAAATGCAGACATAATTACTCTTATTTTTATAGGTCAACTGTTATGCTAATATTTATAAGCATAACAGTTGACCGTAAAAAGAGTGGCTTAATTTCAAATTAATTTTTCTATTTTTCAACCGACTAAAACGCTTCTGTTAAATAATAGCGGCTAACTCCGCAGCCTGGCGAATAGCTCTTTTCGCATCTAATTCGGCTGCAACTTTAGCACCACCAATTAAATGTAGCCCTTGTTCAGCCCCTCTACTACTTTCTAATTTTTGGTATAAACTACGTTGAGATTCTTGCCCTGCACAAATTATAACGTGGTCAACATCAAGCACTTGTTCTTTTCCATCTATTTCAATAGTTAAGCCTAGGTCATCAATTTTCTTGTAACTGACCCCTGCTAACATTTTCACGCCATTTTTCTGCAGGGTTGCTCTATGGATCCAGCCAGTCGTTTTTCCTAAACCAGCGCCTACTTTACTCAACTTTCTTTGTAATAAATGTATATTTCTCGGCGTTCTTTCAATATTAGCACCAGTCGACTTATCCAATAACGCACCTTTGTTTTGATAGTTTTGATCAACTCCCCAGTTTTTCAACCACTGTGCTTTATCATTTACTAATGGCGACTTTTCATGCTCTTCTGCTAAAAAGACAGCTACATCAAAACCAATACCACCTGCGCCAATAATCGCAACATTTTGACCTATAGGTTGCTTGTCACGAAGTACATCCAAGTAGCTTTTTACCTTTTCATGTTCGATCCCTTCAATATCGAGTTTTCTGGGTAAAATTCCAGTTGCAATAACTATTTCATCAAAACCATTTTGAGTTAAATCTTCGGCTGTCGCTTCAGTGGATAAATGAACTTTAATATCATGTAAACTAATTTGCTTATTAAAATACCTGATGGTTTCATAAAACTCTTCTTTACCAGGAACCTGCTTTGCAAAGTTAAATTGACCGCCTATCTCATTAGCCCGATCAAAAATTTCAACTTTATGACCTCGCTGTGCGGCATAAACACTAAAGGCTAAACCAGCAGGTCCAGCACCAACGACGGCAATGCGTTTATTTTGTTTAGCTTTATCGAACGTTAGCTCCGTTTCATAACAAGCCGTTGGATTGACCAAACATGAAGCGCGTTTTTGTTGAAAAACATGATCTAAACAGGCTTGATTACAGCCAATGCAGGTGTTGATTTCATCACTTTTATTTTCAACCGATTTTTTAACAAATTCAGCGTCGGCTAAAAATGGACGTGCCATTGAAACAACATCAGCATGACCTTTCGATAACACTTCTTCAGCGACTTCAGGGGTATTTATTCGGTTAGTCGTTACCAGTGGAATAGAAACTTCTTGCTTCATTTTTTCTGTGATCCAGGTAAATGCCGCCCGTGGAACTGAAGTAGAAATAGTCGGTACGCGTGCCTCATGCCAACCAATACCGGTATTAATTAAGGTAGCACCCGCCGCTTCTACGGCTTTAGCCATAGTAACGACATCTTCCCAACTATTACCACCTTCGACAAGATCAAGCATAGATTGGCGGAAGATTATAATAAATTCTTCACCTACTTTTGCACGAACAGCTTTAACTATATTGATAGCTAAACGCATGCGATTTTCAACACTACCGCCCCACTCATCGCTTCTTTTATTAACTCGTACACACGAAAACTGATTAATTAAATAACCTTCAGAGCCCATAATTTCTACACCGTCGTAACCCGCTTTTTGTGCCAAAGAAGCAGAATGAGCAAAATCTTTAATCGTACCTTTAATTTGTCGAACTGACATTGCTGACGGTGTAAATGGGTTAATAGGTGACTTGACTTTGCTCGGTGCAAAACTAAAAGGGTGATAAGAATAGCGACCTGCATGAAGTAACTGTAAGCAGATTTTTGTTGGGTACTGGTGAACGGCACGAGTAATCTTTTTATGTTTATTCACGTGCCAAAACTTACTAAGTTCACAACCCAATGGCGTAAGTCGCCCGCGCGCGTTAGGGCTAATGCCACCAGTAACAATTAAGCCAACACCACCTTTTGCTCGAGCTTCATAGAAGGCCGCTAATTTATCAAAGCCACCTTTTTCTTCTTCAAGACCAGTATGCATTGAGCCCATTAACGTACGATTTGCTAGCGTAGTAAACCCTAAATCTAAAGGGGCTAATAAATTTGGAAATGCGCTGTTATTACTCTGAGTATCATTATTGGTCATAATTGTTCACTTTATCAGGATCATTTTAATGGTCAAACCAGTTATCTATAAAATAGTCGTTTATGACTTAAAACTCAAGCACTATTTTGACACCTGTCAGATTGAATATTTATTTACTAAAAATTTCAATCTAGTATCCTTAGCCAAATGAATAAAAAGCGAATCCTTAGCGATATAATTTCCCATTTAGAGCAAGAGTTATCTGCCACAATAATTGCAGCGAATAACGCTCACCTTGCAGCAACTGACGATCAGTCTGTGGCGGAAACCCAATATGATACCCTTGCTATTGAAGCAAGTTACTTGGCAGAAGGTCAATCTAGGCGTGTAGCCGAAATCCAACATGCTAAACAAGCGATTACAGAATTAGTTCTCCGAGAATTTCATGAAGACATGCCAGTTTCATTAGGAGCATTAGTACAACTTTCTCGAGATAGTGATGACAACCAGTGGTTTTTTATTGCGCCAGCTGCGGGCGGTTTTCGTGGCATAGTTGACGGAAAGCATTATACGGTGATCACACCAACCTCCCCCATGGCCAAAGCTTTAGTGGGTAAATATATTGATGATGATGTTGAACTTATGATTGGCGTTAATAAAATTTGTGACGATATTTGTGCTGTTTATTAAATAGCTCTAATTACCGAACAACAATTAAAGACACACTCGGAAGTACAGGTTTATTGTTCCCGACTAAACCTAAGTACCTACATCCGTATAGGCAGATTTATTGTTCCCGACTAAACTTAAGCACTTGTACTAATACTGCTAAATGGAGGTTGAAGGATACTATTCATCATCACCAATAATATTGTCAATAACACGATCGGTGAGTGATATACTTTCTTCGGAAAACTAAGGGTTCAACACCGCTTTGATATCCGCTAAATTTACTAGTTTATCGTCAACCTTTAAATAAACAACCGATTCTTCTTGTACTAAGGTCGCTTCAATAACGCCAGGAAAACTAATTAATTGTTCAGCGACTTCGTGAGCTTTCTCTTCACAGTCAATACTCGTCGAAAAAGTATAGTTTTTCGATTTTTTCAATGGTTTCATACTCATCGCGCCAAAGAACCACAATAATGTCATTAACGACATAACTAAAAATATGGCTTGTTCACCAAACTGACTGGCAATAGCCCCACCGAGTATGCCACCTGTGAACGCACCTAAAAATTGACTACTGGAGTAAATTCCCATTACGCTGCCTTTTACGCCAGCAGGTGCAATACGTGATAAAATTGACGGCATTGTTGCTTCTAAATAATTAAAAGCTGTAAAGAACATCACTACCAATACAACTAACGTCCAAAAACCAAGCGGTAAATACCATAATAAGAGTAATGAGGCTGCAAGTAATAAAATCGCCGCCGAGAACATCTGTTTTTCTTTTTGCTTTTTAATGGCCATAATCATGAAAGGCACCATTAAAAAGAATGAGCCCAATAACGCCGGCAAATACAATTGCCAATGCTGTTCAAGGGCTAAACCACTTGCGACAAACTGCTTAGGTAAAGTAATAAAACATGCGGTTAATGCCATATGAAGAATAAATACCCCCCAATTTAGACGTGTTAATTGCGGATGGCGAATCAATTTACTGAGCTGTTCAGGTAAGGCTACACTGTCACCTTTGGGCGCTTTGTTCACTGAGTTTGGCACCATGAACTGGATCATCACCATGGCGAATAGAGTTAATATTGCCGTAAACCAGAACAAACCGCTTAAACCAAACGCTTGCGCAACAATAGGACCAAACACCATAGCTAAAGTGAATGATAAACCAATAAACATGCCGATAGTCGCCATGACTTTGGGCCGTTGTTCCTCTCGACTTAAATCAGCGGCCAAAGCTAAAACGGCACTAGCAATGGCGCCCATGCCCTGAAGTGCACGACCAAAAACCACACCGTAAATAGTGTCAGACATTGCTGCAACAACACTACCAAAAAAGAAAATAACCAAACCAAATAAGATAATCGGTTTTCTGCCAAATTTGTCAGATAAAATTCCCATAGGAATTTGTAACATGGCTTGCGTTAAACCATAGGCTCCAATCGCTAAGCCTATCCAAATAGGGCTAAAGCCGATCAGTTGCTCGCCGTAAATAGCAAAAACTGGCAGGATCATAAAAAGCCCAAGCATGCGTAAGCCAAAAACGGCGGCTAAGGAAAATGCGGCTCTTTTCTCAATACTATTTAAACCTGTGGTACTCATGGGATTCTCGAAAGGTGTAATAAAAAAGCAAAAATCGGCGCTATAGTACCACGTCAAAGACCTGAACAAAAACAGAGATTAATACTGATTTTTGTTGAGTTATTATGCAATAATACTCGGCTCAAACTTTACGTGGAATTGCTACACCAAATCTATTAAGTTTGTTCTCACTCAGGGCTTATCAACGGTTTGGGGACAAATATATTTTTGTACATTGTGATTCTATATTAATAAATTATCTGCGGTTACCGAATCGCGAGAACCTCCTGAAGCGCAAGATTAACAGGTTTGCAGGTCGCGTTATTGATTTAGATAAAGGAATAGCCATTATCTTCAATCAGTGTCCTGCTTTTTTGTCTATTAAATATCGCTGTTCGAGAAGAAACTTATAAACGTTGGTATTATGAAAAATATAGAAGTACGTGGCGCTAGAACACATAACCTGAAAAATATCAGCTTAGATATTCCTAGAGAAAAATTAGTTGTTATTACAGGGCTTTCTGGCTCGGGTAAGTCTTCATTAGCATTTGATACTTTGTACGCAGAAGGTCAACGTCGCTATGTGGAGTCTCTTTCTGCCTACGCACGTCAGTTTTTGTCGTTAATGGAAAAGCCTGATGTTGACCATATCGAAGGATTATCGCCTGCTATATCTATAGAGCAAAAATCAACGTCACATAATCCACGTTCTACCGTTGGCACTATCACCGAAATTTATGATTACCTGCGACTACTTTATGCCCGTGTTGGCGAACCTCGTTGCCCAACGCATAATCAACCTTTAGCAGCACAAACCAATTCACAAATGGTGGATAAAGTTTTATCTCTTGAAGAAGGCACGAAAGTTATGGTGCTTGCGCCTGTACTGCAAGACCGAAAAGGTGAACATGTCAAATTGCTCGATAATCTTGCTTCACAAGGTTATATTCGCGCAAGAATCGACGGGGAGGTTTGCGATTTATCAGATCCACCAGTGTTAGAGCTCCATAAAAAACATACTATTGAAGTCGTCGTTGACCGATTAAAAGTACGTGACGATATTCAACTTCGTTTGTCTGAATCATTTGAAACCGCTTTAAGTTTAACCGCGGGCACCGCTAAAGTTGCCTTTATGGACGAACCTGATCGCGAAGAGTTAGTCTTTTCAGCTAATTTTGCGTGTTCACAATGTGGCTACAGCATGCAAGAACTAGAGCCACGCCTGTTTTCATTTAACAACCCAGCAGGTGCTTGTAAAACTTGTGATGGCCTAGGTAATCAACAATTCTTTGACTCTGCACGTGTAATCACCAGCCCGGATCTAAGTTTATCTGCTGGTGCAATACGTGGTTGGGATAAACGTAATTTCTATTATTTTCAAATGTTACAAGCCTTGTCAGATCATTATGAGTTTTCACTTGATCTCCCTTTTAATAAGCTATCAAAAAGTCAGCAAGCGTTAATCTTACGTGGTAGCGGCAAACAAGAAATTCAATTCAAATATATGAATGACCGCGGTGATGTGGTTATTCGCAAGCACCCCTTTGAAGGTATCCTCAATAATATGGAACGCCGTTTTCGGGAAACGGAATCAAATGCGGTTCGAGACGAATTATCCAAATATTTGAATAGTCAACATTGTCCTGATTGTAAAGGCAGTCGTTTACGTCTTGAGGCACGTAATGTTTTTATCGCTGATACTCCGCTGACTCATATTGCAGAATTATCGATTTCTGACGCCCTAGACTTTTTTGAAAACTTAAATTTATCGGGCCAAAGAGCGCAAATTGCCGAAAAAATCCTGAAAGAAGTGTGCGAACGATTAGGTTTCTTAGTCAATGTTGGTTTAAATTATCTTAATTTGTCACGTGCCTCAGGGACTTTGTCCGGCGGTGAAGCTCAACGTATTCGCTTAGCGAGTCAAATAGGCGCAGGATTAGTTGGTGTTATGTACGTTTTAGACGAACCCTCGATTGGTTTGCATCAACGCGATAACGAACGGTTATTAAAAACTCTGATCCATTTACGTGATTTAGGCAATACCGTGATTGTGGTTGAACATGACGAAGACGCTATTCGCGCCGCCGATTACGTAATTGACATTGGCCCTGGCGCGGGTGTTCATGGTGGTGAAATTATTGCTCAGGGTGATGTGAACGATATATTAGCCTGCAAAAAATCACTGACCGGGCGATATCTATCCGGAATAGAAGCCATTGAAATACCCAAAGTGCGTATTCCCTTTGATAAAAATAATGTTATTAAGCTTAAAGGCGCAACAGGAAACAACTTAAAGAATGTCGACTTAACCATTCCTAATGGCTTAATGACCTGTGTTACCGGTGTGTCAGGCTCAGGAAAGTCAACGCTTATTAACGATACTTTATATAAGCTTGCTCATATTGCCTTAAATGGTGCAACCATCGACGTGCCTGCACCCTATAAAGAAATTATTGGTTTGGATTTACTCGACAAAGTTATCGATATTGACCAAGGCCCAATAGGTAGAACACCACGCTCAAATCCAGCAACTTATACTGGAATATTCACTGCTATTCGTGAAATTTTTGCCGCGACGCAAGAATCTCGTTCTCGCGGATATAAACCTGGTCGCTTTAGTTTTAATGTTAAAGGCGGACGCTGTGAAGCTTGTCAGGGCGACGGCTTAATAAAAGTTGAAATGCACTTTTTACCTGACGTTTACGTACCTTGTGATGTTTGTAAATCGAAACGCTATAACCGAGAAACTTTGGAAGTAAAATACAAAGGCAAGAGTATTCATGAAGTATTGGATATGACCATTGAAGACGCTTTAGCCTTTTTTGCGCCTATTCCTGCAATAAACCGTAAATTACAAACCTTGATGGATGTTGGTTTAAGTTATATTAAATTAGGTCAATCAGCCACCACCCTTTCTGGTGGTGAAGCGCAACGTATTAAATTAGCTAAAGAATTATCAAAGCGTGATACCGGAAAAACTTTGTATATTCTCGACGAACCAACAACAGGTCTACATTTTCACGACATTAAACAACTGATGCATGTGATCCACCGTTTACGTGATCACGGTAATACCGTAGTCGTAATTGAGCACAACTTAGACGTGATAAAAACAGCAGATTGGATTGTTGACATAGGTCCTGAAGGTGGCTCTGGTGGTGGGGAGATTTTAGTATCAGGAACGCCTGAAGATGTGGCTAAACATAAAACATCGCATACAGCTAGGTTTTTAAAGCCGATATTAAAACCATGATCACTATAGAAAAATTGATTGTAGGTGAGAGAAAAATTCACTTACAATCTCCTCTCAAAAAATCTTCACTTTAGTGGTGTATCACATGGTTTTTTTCGTTAAGATGTAGAAACTTAACTTAAAGATTATAGATACCTATTAATGACAGACCAACAAACTCAAGCTTCTTGGCAAAACCCTTTTATCTACCTACTAGCTTTCTGTAGTGGTTTTTGCATTATGGGCATTGAATTACTCGGCGGGAGAATTCTTGCGCCATTTTTTGGGAGTAGTGTTCATATTTGGGGCAGTATTATTACCGTGTTTATGCTGAGTTTATCGTTTGGCTATCTTGCTGGTGGTAAACTGTCTACTCATAACGCCTCATTAAAACGCTACGGAATTATTTTTCTGTTCGCTGGTATCACCATTTTACCCGTCGCCTTTTGGTCAAATGGCATAATGGAAGTTATCTTTCTTAATGTTGAAGACTCCCGCTATGGTTCATTACTTGCCTGTGGTGCATTGTTCTTCATACCCACCATTATCTTGGGCATGATCTCCCCTTACTCTGTTCGATTATTAGTAACCGACAAAGACAAAAGTGGTCAAGTTGCAGGGAAGCTCTATTTTGTTTCCACGCTAGGCAGCGCATTAGGAACAATCATTACCTCATTTTATTTCGTATTGTTTTTCGAAGTAAACAACATCATTATCGTTTTTAGCGCTGTATTAGCAGTATTGGGTGTTATTGCGATAGTCTTACATAAATCAATAAAGTCATTTAACATCAATACGGTAGGCACTGTTCATGAATAAGATATATTTAGTAAGCTTAACTATTTTTTTACTGAATGTATTTTTTGTAAAAAATATTTCAGCCGAAGTTATTCATCAAGAACGTTCTTTATACCGTAACATCCTTGTTGAAGACAAAGGCGAGTTACGGTGCTTAAAGTTTAATGTTAAAAGCAGTAAAACTAACCAAAGCTGTTTAAATAAGAGCGCTCCTCAACAGTTAGTTTTTAATTATACGAAGTTACTTTTCTCAGGGTTATTACTTGTAGATAACCCCAAGAACATTTTAATTATTGGCTTGGGCGGCGGAACAATGTCGAACACTTTGCAACAAATTTACCCTCAAACTACTATTACCAATGTTGAAATTGATCCGGCGGTTATTAAAGTTGCTCGCCAATACTTTGGCTTTTTCGAAAATCAGCATGTGTCTTCAGTAATACAAGATGGTAGAATTTTCATCAAACGTGCCGTGATAAAAAAACAGCAGTATGACTGGATAATTCTTGATGCTTTTAACGGTGACTATATTCCTGAGCATTTGTTAACCCAAGAGTTTTTGCAAGAAGCTAAAAGTATACTCAGCCCGAATGGCATTTTAAGCGCGAATACTTTTTCAGTGAGTAGTTTATATGCTCATGAATCTGCAACCTATAAAAAAGTGTTTGGGGATTTTTACAATGTCCGTAATTATAAAAACAGCAATCGCATCATCCTAACCGCTAAAGGCAAGTTACCAAGCTCAGAAGTTATTAATCAACGCGCTAAAAAATTACACGACCAACTCATTCCTTTTTCTGTAAACCTGTCAAAAATTAGTAAACAAATGACATCAACCAGTATAGACCAAGATTGGCCTGAAAAAACTAAGGTACTGACTGACCAGTTTTCACCCGCTAATTTGCTGAATAATTAATTTTAAACAGGATAATTCAATAGGAAATCCAGTTTATCACTTGCGATTTAGCCCTTGAGCAAATATGATGAATCAATTAAAACTATATCAATGATAAATTGAAATAAATCTGTAAATATTCAATATTTTCATTAATTAAAATATTGAATTTACGATTAACTTCTATCCTTTGGGAATATTAAACATGCGCTTGGCTTTACTCGCTCTGACTATAAGTTGTCTTTCAATGAGTTCATATACTCATGCTTTTGAAAATACTCCATCTGAAAGTACAACCGTTGAAAATTTAGAAATTGAATTAAGTAGTAAAGAAGCTCAGTACAGTGCTTTCATCACTTCTTTAAATGATTTAAATGCACAAATTACTGGTGAACAAGAGCGCTTAAATGATTTACGCGCCCAAGGTAAAACACTACAAAAACTTCGCCAAGAAGCTTTGCTCAATATGAATGAGCAATACGAAGCAATGATAGATAACCCAGAGCAAGATATTGCTCAGGCTCAAAATGATTATCGTCAATCTATTATCAATCAAAAGCAAAACAAAGATGCGATTAAAGCCAGTGTTACTAATTTGTCTGACGAGAAAACTGAATTAGCGCAAGCAAATATCGATCGTTTCACGCTTGCTAATGCTCGAGAAGCTTTAGTTGAAGAAATACGTATTGCACGTGTTAAACGTCTACGTGCTGAATTTGAAAAGCAAAATGAGCTAGAAGTTTATCAAGTAGTGACATGTGACACGCAAGAAAGCATGAATAAATGTATTACTCGCGGTAATCGTTTAGCGAAACAAAAAGCTTCAAAAACATTTTTAGATAAATTATTTAATTCAGCAACAGAATCAAACCTCATCAATCAATATAAAAAAGATTCTGCAGCACAAGTTCGTTTAGTTAAACATAAAGTTAAAGCGGGTGAATTTAGTGGTCAAGGCAACTACGGCACAACAATTACCGTAGAAATGCAAGGCTCACTACCGAACAATGAAGCCTGTACCTTATTAAATATTTCAGCACGTTATTGTGGCTATCAAGAAGGTCAACCGACGACTCCTGTTGTCAATGAAGATGCTAACGCTGACCAAGCGAACAACTTAAACGACGATACCTTGATGTATGAATTAACGGTTCGTTCTGATCAATACGATGACGAAGTTTTTATTGATGGCGTAAGTTATGGTTCAACAAAACTTAACGTTATGTTGTCTGCTGGTCATCATGATATTAGTGTAACTAAACCTGGTTACAGCGATTATCAACAAGATATTCGTTTATCAAAAAACACTATGATTAAAGCAGAGTTAATAAAAGCTCCAATTAATTTTGCAAATGGAGAGAAAATTCAAGACATTCTTCCTGGTGACGAGTTAGGTCCGGAGCTAATTGGTGTTCCTGCTGGCAGATTTCAAATGGGCGATATGAAAGGCGCGGGGTTAAGTAATGAAAAACCTGCCCACGGTCAGAAAATATTGAAAGCATTTGCCATTGGCCAAAATCAAATAACGGTCGGTGATTTCAAACGTTTTGTTAAAGAAACAAACTATGTGACTGAAGCTGAGAGTGAAAACGGGTGTGCCGCTTTTATTGAAGGCGAACCTAAATATAACAGTGTACTAAATTGGCGTAACCCAGGTTTCAGCCAAACAGACGACCACCCTGTTGTCTGTGTTAGCGATAAAGACAGTAAAACTTACCTTTCATGGTTATCTAAGCAAACCGAGCGTAATTACCGTTTACCTAACGAAATGGAATGGGAATATGTGGCGCGCGCCGGCAGTGTTGAAAATTACTGGTGGGGCGATGATATTGGCAATGGTAAAGCAAATTGTGCATATTGTGGCAGTAAATGGTCGAACCGTAGTACCGCTCCAGTAAAGTCATTTAGAGCAAACAAATTAGGTTTATTCGATACGGTAGGTAATGTTTGGGAACTAACCAATGGCGCTAAAGTTGTTGCTCGTGGTGGCGCTTGGAACTTCGCACCTAAACTGGCTAGAACCTCAGTTCGTTTAGAGTTGTCTTCTGGCTTTCGTTCAAACTATTTAGGTTTTAGAGCGCTTCGCGAAAATTAGTAATTCATGAAATACTTTACTAGAGGAGCTTAATTGCTCCTTTTTTGTGGGAAATGCTAAAGTGTATAATCAAAATTTTGATGAATGTTACACACTCTCTCTTTAGTTTAGATAATTAGCTTCAGACAGCCTACTTTAAATATCTAATCGATTGGTCGTTAACACAACGAGCAAAACTTTTTTGTCTGTCCTCCCGGCTTAATGACGAAATACTCGCAGTGACGACTCGCATTTTTTCTTGTTTTTCATCTTGGGATAAATGTTCCAATTGTTCGTAAAAACAGCCATACAAACCATAGTTCAAGGCAATGTCTGATTGCATACTTACACCCGCTAAGCACGTTGATAATTTATCAGCGAGTAAGTTACGGTCCATATTCTCAACAAGTGCATCCACTTTATAATTTGCAGTGCCATTATTTTTAGCTTTATCACAGGCAAAAAATATATCCGCGACGGCAACTACTGGGATCAATTTTTGATGTTGATCACTAAAACGTAATTTTAGCCATTTTTCGTGTTCAAGCTGTTCGGGTGTTTTTGCTTGATCAGTAGCTGTAACAGGAAAAGATAAAGCCAAACAGGCTAAAAATAACGATGAAGTTATGTATGAAAATCGTAGCATAATAAATATATTCAACATTGAAGAGATAACACTAGTATAAACGCTTTATGGTTGGGCAATACAGCATTGATATCATATTCCTTTTATGCCCTTATTATTGTAGGTTTTTCACAGTATATTTTTGACTCTACTTGACAAAAACCATCGAAACAATCCTTCTATAAAATAAGCAGCCATGTTCTAATAATATATATTTTCTATGAAGAACAATATGATGAGCACTTCTAAAAACATTATAGTTTTACTTTTATTATTTGCATGTTTGAGTTTTATTCCTACAACTTTTGCCAGCGAAAACAATAATGAAACGACCCTAAAAAGCTTTGAAAGCCTGATAGCTTCTCATAAAGGTAAGGTGATTTACCTCGATTTTTGGGCTTCTTGGTGTGGCCCTTGTCGTAAGTCATTTCCGTGGATGAACAAAATGCAACAGCAATATCAGCAGCAAGGATTAGTCGTTCTTAGTGTTAATGTTGACAATCAAAAGTCATTAGCGGAAGAGTTTCTTAACGAAACGCCGGCAAATTTTGCCGTTTTTTATGATCCTAAAGGAAAGGTCGCCCGCAAATTTAAGTTAAAGGGCATGCCCAGCAGTTATTTAATTGACCGTTCAGGGAAAATGGTAGCAACACATGTTGGTTTTTCGAAAAGTAAAATCTCGCATTATGAACAAGAAATACAAGATTTACTTAATCAAATAAATTAATCTCATTGGCTTTTTAAAATTTAAGCTACTGCTAATATTCTAATAACTAGTGCACTATAGTGGTTCGGCCTGAGCGTTGTAAGTTTGCTGTTTGAGCTCTAATTTCGACAGGGAGTGTCACTGCAACGGGTTGTTGATAATTTTGCCATTCGCCATTGACGACTCGATACTGCATCGGCAAACCTAACAATGAATTATTAAGGTGCAACTTACCAAGAATAATTCTAGCTCCAACCGTTGGTACCCGATAAAAAACATTCTGTTTGTCGAGTTTTATTAATTCTTTTTGTGCGATGGTATTCGAAAAATTCTGCCATTGTTTATCTCGATATTGTTTTTGTTTTTCAGCAAAAACGCCACTATTTTGATCATACTTAGCACCTTGATAGTTATAAGGAACATGCCAACTCGGTTTATGCCAAGCACGCTCTGCTAATGCTAATAAACGCGGGTAGATCATATACTCGGCTTGCTGCTCGCTACGAACAGTTTCACTCCACAGCTGCCCTTGAATACCAAAAACTTGATAATTATCTGGTAAGGGTTGATGAGTAATAACACCGTTTTCATCTTTTGTCATCCGATCATCAATGCTAAATTTTTGTCCTAAAGTATCGCGTCTAAACTCAGCATGTACCGGCAAATTATCTGGCATAAAGTTATATATGCTGCGACTGTTGACTCGTCTTGATGCCCAATGGTAGCCACGCTCTTTAGGGTCAACTTCATAGGGAAAGTCGAAATATAAAACATCAGGAATTGATAACACCAGATTCCAACCGCGTCTTGCTTGTTCGTTAACTTGTTGATGAGCTCCCCAAGGTAATGCGCCCCAAATATAGGAGTAGACATTGTTAGGCATATTTTCAACGCGTGTTTCACCTAAGCCATCATTCCAGCCTCCAACAGCAATGCCTTTACTGTTAACCATCTGTGATACACGCTCAATAAAATGTGCGCCGAGATGGTTAATATCGTTAACATTATTTGATTTATCATCAACTAATGCCTGGCAAACTGGCGATTTCAACCATGCTCCAGCAGTTTCATCGGCGCCAATATGATACATTTTTAGCGGGTGTTCAGCCTGGTCATGCATTAAAATTAAATCGTCTAAAACACGATCAACAAAACGATACGACGATTCCATGCAAATATTAATGGTATTGTCGTTATAGTTTTGAATAGAGCTATATTCGGTTATATCGCTAAAGTCACTGAGTAAATAACGAGTAGCTTCGACTTCATTCTCTTGTTCTATGTAATATTGATAGCGCGCTTCCATTGCCTTAATTGCTGCACGTGAATGCCCAGGCATATCTAACGATGGAATCACTTGCACATAATGGCGTGATGCGAACCTTAAAATTTCTTGATAATCACTAATGCTATAATAACCATCACGTTCAGGGACTTGTGCACCGCCTAATTGTGGCTGCATACAGCTTTTATCATCCATTGCTAAACAGCGCTTACTACCTATATCGGTTAACTCAGGAAAGCTAGGTAACTGCAAACGCCAGCCTTCATCTTCGGCTAAATGTAAATGTAGTTTATTAAGTTTATAAGCAGACATTTGCTGGATAAGCGCCAGCACCATATTTTTATTATGAAAATTTCGGGCAACATCTAAATGCTGACCTCGGTATTGATAACGAGGGGCATCATCAATTTCCACCATAGGCACAGATAAATCCGCTAAAGTGAGTAAACTTGCTAGGGTTTGTACCCCATAAAAAGCTCCCTGTTTATCTCCAGCGTTAATCGTTACTTTCGTTTGACTTACGCTAAGCTGGTAACTGCCTGTAATATGATTATCTTTGGGCGCTAATGAAATATCGAGTGTTATCCCGTTGTCACTTTGTTGAATACCTAACTGTGCTAATCGTTCAAGTGCTGCACTAACATCATCTTTGTTAATATTTGTATAGCGAACATTAATGCCTAGCGATAAATCTACACGGCTATTTTCATCCGTAATTGTTATTGATTTTGGTGTAGGGATAACAGCAAAAGGTAGGTGTTTGTACGCAACGCTTAATTTTTCATTTTGCTGAAATAACCATTGTGGCGAGGCATATTTATTAATGTCACCGGGTGCTGACTTGATCTGCTTTTTAATATCATCAAATGAAACAACGTAAGGTTGAATTTCTAACCCAGTGTCAGAGTCAACTGTTGTGCGGGTACTTTCAATAACAGCTGGTGTTAAGCCTTTTGCGGTTATCCAATAATTCGGCATTAACTCAGATTCAGATATTAGCGTACTTTTCACCCATAATTTAACTGTTTTTGTTTCGCCAGCATGAAAGCCTGAAAAATTTATTGTTGGTGATATTTGGTGAATATCGCCATTTATATGCTCTAGCGATAATTCATCGGAACGACTTGCATAAGACGGATAAACCTGTGAAAAATATAATTGCCAATTATTTACGAGTATATCTTCACTCGCAGTAAAGTTAATTTTTGCACCATAACAATGGGTAACTTTTTCGCCCTCGAAATCTGGGCAATCTGTTTCTATATTACTTAAAAAGTGATATTTAACGGTAAGCGTTGTTGCTAAATCATTTAGGCTTTGTTGTGAAATTTTCGATAAAGAGGTTGGTGAGTGTTTACTTTTATCATTGCGTAAATCACAACCAATGAAAGCTAGCAATATAAGACTTATAAATAATAACTTAACAAATATATTCATGCTTATACCTTAATAGAGAGGTTTCAAATATGCTTATCATGTAAGGGTAAGAATAATCGACAGAGTTAACGTTTACTTTTTGAGTATCTTAGCCAAATATAAATACCGCTAATTGAAAGTAATATAAGGATAAATGCCACTATATCCATAAACCAAACGCCAACATCGCCAAATAAACGTCCCGAATGCGCATCGAGTATGACACGTTCCCAGTTTAAAAACTGTGACTGGAATTGCCTTTGCGCTACAGCTAACTCTTCTTGAGTAACGGGGTCATTAACTACCCACGATGGCTTAGTTAGCGTTTGAACTGCTTGCCAGTCCATTAAATCACTGTCGCTTTGATAATAACCATCAGCGGCTTTCAAAACAATTTTATCACCCGTAACATTGATTGCTGAAATAGGTACAGGTAAATCGCTTGAGCTATCAAGTTGTTCAACAATTTCACCCGTTTCTGTAAATATGATCAACTGCGAGCGTGTCGCTAATAAAGTATACGATTGGAATTTTGTTAAACTTATTACAGTTTCATCACTTTCAAAGACTAACTTGTCTTTTAACCAAACGAGCTGATCTGTGATCACCCAGTTTTTTTGTTGATAAAAACGAACATCAACAGCAGGTTTAATTCCATAATGGCTTAATAACCAAGGAGTAGAAATCGATTGATGAGATAAAGAAAAGAATGTTGTATGGTTTAAGGCAATGCCTGAAAGAGATAGAAAAATAAGGAAAAAAGCGGCAAATATGCCAAGACGACGGTGCCATTCACGTAAATAGCGATTAAGTCGTTTACGGATAGAATTTTTAGTTTTTTTCTTAGTCATGCTTGTTCGCGTTATACCTAGTGAGCTAAACCGATTTTACCAGCAAAACTATGAAGCTTTCACCTTGTTATTCAACCATAAAGCTAATCGAGCAACTTTAGTAAGCGCGCGTACTGACATGGTTGCGCCTGTTATACCATCTATGTGCTGATTAAGCATGTTTTCTTTGGTTAAGGTCGCTGATATAAATTGTTTTGTGAAAAATTCATGGCGTACTTCGTCTCCTCGAGATTCTCGAAAAGCTAATACTTTCAATTCAACAATTTTGGCATCTTTAATATGAACACCAATAGTAATAGGTTTCTCTTTGCCGATTTCATCTAGTACCCAAACGGTTTCATTATTCTGTTGCCAATAACGTAATCGTAAACGGTTAAACTGATGACTCATGATTTCACTCATAACCACTTTGTCGTCAGCTGATAACCATACCGCTTTTGATTTAGGTAGTTCACCATTAAATACCTGGCTAACAAACTGCTTAGATGTTTGATAAACGCCTTTAGCGAGTACAGGAGCTTGTAAGGTAATTGCTAATAGTAAAACCAGTATTATTTTAACCACGTATACCCCGTTAAATAAATGTCTTTAAAAAACAAAAAAGTGAACGAGTAAATAATACCCATTCACTTCCCTATGTACTATGACCTAACGCAAAGTTTGCGTAGAGTAAGTATTAATTAAAACTGGTAACCAAAACCTACGTTGAAACCTGTTGTATCTTTCGATCCGCCAAGCTCTTCGTAGTCGACTTTAAATACAACATTTTCATGTAAATAGTAGTTAA
>Ga0209396_1001183_pt1 | contig 29634 bp, 34 predicted proteins | sample GOMGulsemesocosm_6_FD_184638 | JGI IMG/M metagenome (GOLD analysis project Ga0209396, IMG submission 184638) | Methane-oxidizing microbial communities from mesocosms in the Gulf of Mexico - GOM8C Gulf of Mexico (SPAdes) (version 2) | ecosystem: Environmental > Aquatic > Marine > Cold seeps... | reverse complement strand
CGCCTTCAAGCTTCTTAGTATCTACTTCAACCCAAAGTGGTTTCTCACGTTGATCAGCTAATTCTAAAGCAGCGATAATACGCGCTTGAGTTTTAGACTTCTCACGAACAGAAACAGTATCTTCAGCACTAACAGTGAAAGATGGAATATTAACTACAACGCCGTTTACCACGATAGCCTTGTGGCTAACTAGTTGACGGGCTTCAGCACGAGTGCTGGCATAACCCATACGGTAAACTACGTTATCTAAACGAGTCTCTAAAAGCTGTAACAAGTTTTCACCTGTGTTGCCTTTTTGACGTGCCGCTTCTTTGTAGTAATTACTGAATTGTTTTTCAAGCACGCCAAAAATACGACGAACTTTTTGTTTTTCACGAAGTTGAACACCGTAATCTGACAAACGACCGCGACGGGCGCCGTGTTGACCTGGTATTGTTTCGATTTTACATTTAGTGTCAATTGCTCTAACACCGCTTTTAAGGAACAAATCTGTACCTTCGCGACGACTAAGCTTTAACTTAGGACCTAAATATCTAGCCATTTTCTTTCTCCAACTATCCTAAAAAAAGTGCGATTAAACGCGACGTTTCTTCGGAGGACGACAACCATTATGAGGAATAGGTGTAACGTCAGTAATGTTGGTGATTTTAAAACCAGCAGCATTTAAAGCACGGATAGCAGATTCACGACCTGGACCCGGACCTTTAACGAACACTTCAATATTCTTCAAGCCAAACTCTTTTGCAACAAGACCTGCGCGGTCTGCAGCTACTTGCGCAGCGAAAGGGGTAGATTTACGTGAACCACGGAAACCTGAACCACCTGCAGTTGCCCAAGATAATGCATTACCTTGACGGTCTGTAAGAGTCACGATTGTGTTGTTGAAAGAAGCATGGATATGTGCCATGCCATCAGCAACTTGTTTTTTTACGCGTTTACGCGAACGAACTGGTGTTTTAGCCATTGTCTAGTTCCTCTTACTTCTTAATTGGCTTACGAGGACCTTTACGGGTACGCGCATTTGTTTTAGTGCGTTGACCACGTAGAGGAAGACTGCGACGATGGCGTATGCCACGGAAACAACCTAAATCCATAAGACGTTTAATGTTCATTGAAACTTCACGGCGCAAATCACCTTCAACGGTAAATTTGTCCACTTCAGCGCGAAGCAAATCAATTTTTGCTTCGTCTAGTTCACTGATCTTCGTTGATTCTTCGATACCTGCTGCCGCACAAATTGCTTTTGCACGGGTAGCGCCGATACCGTAAATCGCAGTAATGGCGATTACTGCATGTTTGCGATCAGGGATGTTAATGCCAGCGATACGGGCCACTAAACACATCTCCTATAGTTATTTAAAATTACTTTGGTTGGAAAGCCCGTTAGGATACCCAACCATTCTCTTTTTTTGCAAATCGAAGCGGCATTATACAGAAGATTCTACATAATGCCACAACTAAAAGATTCAGCTTTCGCTTAGGTTAAAATTAACCTTGACGTTGCTTGTGCTTTGGCTCTTCACAAAGAACGCGAATAACGCCTTTACGCTTAACCACTTTACAATTACGACAAATCTTTTTTACGGATGCACGTACTTTCATTTTATACTCCGTTAACTAAATCAGTTCGGTCTAACGACCGTAACCTTTTAAGTTTGCTTTTTTAAGTACATTGTCATATTGATGAGACATCATATGCGTTTGTACTTGTGCCATAAAGTCCATAATCACAACTACGATAATCAATAAAGATGTACCGCCGAAATAGAACTGTACGTCCCATGCCATGATCATAAACTGTGGAACCAAACAGACAAAGGTAATATACGCCGCACCAGCTAAGGTTAAACGTGTCATGACTTTATCAATATATTTGGATGTTTGTTCACCCGGACGAATACCTGGAATGAATGCACCTGACTTTTTCAAGTTATCTGCCGTTTCACGCGGATTGAAAACAAGAGCCGTGTAAAAGAAACAGAAAAATATAATTGCTGCTGCTAACATGAAAACATACAAAGGTTGTCCAGGCGACATCGCCTGAGAAACACCTTGTAAGAAATCAGCTACAGGGCCATCACCTTGTCCAAACCAACTAGCAATAGTGCCTGGAAACAAGATAAGACTTGAGGCAAATATTGGCGGTATAACACCAGCCATATTCACTTTCAAAGGCAAATGTGTACTTTGTGCAGCAAAAACCTTACGGCCTTGCTGACGCTTAGCATAGTTAACAACAATACGTCGTTGACCACGTTCCACAAATACTACTAAGAAAGTTACTGCAAATACCACAACGCCTATAAGCAATAATACTAATAAGTGTATTTCACCTTGACGTGCCATTTCAGCCGTTTGACCGACTGCTGATGGCATGCCAGCAACAATACCCGCAAAGATAATAATCGAAATACCATTACCAATACCACGTTCTGTAATTTGTTCACCTAACCACATTAAAAACATGGTACCAGTAACCAAACTAACTACAGCGGTAAAATAGAATCCAAAACCTGCGTTTATAACAAGTCCTTGCATCATATCCGGTAAACTTCTGGAAATCGCTATTGCTTGTACAGTTGCTAACACTAAAGTGCCGTAGCGTGTGTATTGACTGATTTTACGTCGTCCAGCTTCACCTTCTTTTTTCAATTCTGCCATTGCTGGGTGCATGACCGTAAGCAATTGCATAATGATTGAAGCTGAGATGTACGGCATAATACCAAGCGCCAATACTGAGGCTCGCTCAAGAGCACCACCAGAGAACATGTTAAACATCTCTACAATGGTACCCTTTTGCTGTTCAAAGAACTGAGCTAATACAGCGGCGTCAATACCAGGGATCGGCACAAAAGATCCTAAACGTAGCACAATAAGTGCAATGAATACGAACCATAATCTTTGTTTTAGCTCAGACAATCCGCCTGCGCCACTACTTCCCTTTTGAGAAGCCATTCCTGGTGTAGCCATATCTGTATTATTCCTCGATGTTACCACCGGCAGCTTCAATAGCTACGCGAGCACCTTTAGTTACGCCTAAACCGCGAACAGTAATCTTACGTGTAATTTCGCCCGAAAGCATAATTTTCACATAGATAACGTTACGATTAACTAATCCAGCGTCTTTAAGCGCGTGAATATCAACAACATCACCTTTAACAAGGTTTAATTCATGTAAACGAACTTCAGCGCGAACTAAAGACTTACGTGAAGTAAAACCAAATTTTGGTAAACGTTGTTTCAATGGCATTTGACCACCTTCAAAACCAGGACGTACACTACCGCCAGAACGAGATTTCTGACCTTTGTGACCACGACCACCAGTTTTACCGATGCCTGAACCAATACCACGACCACAGCGCTTTTTAGCTTTGTGAGATCCTGGTGCAGGGGATAAAGTATTTAAATGCATTATTAATCCTCCACCTTAATCATGTAATAAACCTTGTTGATCATACCACGTACAGACGGAGTATCTTCTAACTCTACTGTATGGTTAATACGACGTAGACCAAGGCCTTTTAATGTAGCTCTATGCTTCGGTAAACGACCGATAGAACTTTTGATTTGAGTTACTTTAACAGTTTTAGACATTCTCAATTACCCCAAAATTTCGTCAACGCGTTTGCCACGTTTAGCTGCCATGCCTTCTGGTGAATGCATATTCACTAGGGCAGAAACAGTAGCGCGAACTACATTGATTGGGTTAGTAGAACCGTATGCTTTTGACAATACGTTCTGAACGCCTGCAACTTCTAGTACTGCACGCATCGCGCCACCGGCGATGATACCTGTACCGTCTGAAGCTGGTTTCATGAAAACTTTAGAACCAGAATGCTTGCCAGTAATAACGTGTTGAAGAGTAGTACCCTTCAAGTCAATTGTTACTATGTTACGGTGCGCTTTTTCCATTGCTTTTTGGATTGCAGCAGGCACTTCACGTGCTTTACCGTAACCAAAACCAACACGACCTTTACCGTCACCAACTACTGTTAGTGCAGTAAAACTGAAAATACGACCACCTTTAACCACTTTTGAAACGCGATTAACGGCGATTAGCTTTTCAGCCATATCACTTTGCTGTGAGTTTTCTTGATTATGATTAGCCATTACCAACCCCTAGAATTGAAGACCAGCTTTACGAGCTGCTTCTGCTAACGCTTTTACGCGACCATGGTAACGGAAACCAGAGCGATCAAAAGCAATGCTTGTGATACCTTTGGCTACAGCACGTTCAGCAATAGCTGTTCCCACTGCTGTTGCTGCTGCAACGTTACCTGTTTTTTCCAAATTAGCTGCTACTTCTTTATCTAAAGTAGACGCAGATGCGATTACTTCAGAACCAGTAGGTGCAATTAATTGGGCGTAAATGTGACGAGGAGTACGGAATACAACTAAACGATTCGCACCCAACTCGCTAATTTTTGCACGAGAGCGTTTAGCTCTGCGCAAACGAGATGTTCTCTTATCCATAGTATTACCCTACTTCTTCTTAGCTTCTTTACGACGAACGTGTTCATCAGCGTAACGTACACCTTTACCTTTATACGGCTCAGGTTTACGGTATGCGCGAATGTTCGCAGCGGTTTGGCCAACTAAATGTTTATCACAACCTTTTAGGCTGATTTCAGTTTGGCTAGGAGTTTCACAAGTAATTCCTTCAGGAATTGCATGTTTAATTGGGTGTGAAAAACCTAAAGATAAATCTAAAGACTTACCTGCAGCTTTTGCACGGTAACCAACACCTTGTAAAACTAATTTCTTTTCAAAACCTTTACTAACACCTTCAACCATATTATTGATTAAAGCACGTGTAGTACCGGCTTGAGCCCAAGCGCCTTTAACATCAGCAACGATATTAGTAATGATGTTATTTTCTTCTTGAGAAACAACAACGTCACTGTGGATCGTGCGAGATAATTCGCCTATTGGACCTTTAACTGTAATGTCTTGACCTGATAACGTAATGGTAACGCCAGCAGGAACAACGACAGGTGCTTTTGCAACACGAGACATATTATTCTCCTTACTCTACGAAACCAAGAACTTCACCGCCAATACCCGCAGAGCGAGCGGCACGATCCGTCATCAAACCTTTAGAAGTCGAAATGATCGCAATACCCATGCCTGCAAGAACTTTAGGAAGTTCATCGCTGCTTTTGTATATACGAAGACCAGGACGTGAAACACGTTTGATCTTTTCAATTACTTCTTTACCTTCAAAATATTTCAAAGTTACAGATAGCTCAGGCTTAACATCGCCTTCTACTGAAAAATCTGAAATATAACCTTCTTCTTTAAGCAAGTTAGCAATTGCAACTTTAACTTTTGAAGATGGCATTAAAACTGCAACTTTTGCTGCAGATTGACCGTTGCGGATGCGTGTAAACATGTCCGCGATAGGATCAGTCATCATAACCATTTACTCCCGTGAATTACCAACTAGCTTTCTTAAGACCTGGAACTTCACCACGCATAGTTGCTTCACGCAACTTAATACGGCTTAAGCCGAATTTACGTAAGAAACCATGTGGACGGCCAGTAATGTTACAACGGTTACGTTGACGACTACTACTCGAATCACGAGGTAAACTTTGAAGTTTCAATACAGCATCCCAGCGTTCTTCTTCAGAAGAATTTACACCAGAGATGATCGCTTTTAACGCAGCACGCTTTTCAGCATATTGTGCTACTAACTTGGTTCTTTTAGCTTCACGAGCTTTCATTGACGTTTTAGCCATAACTCTACACCTTCTTCTTGAACGGGAATTCGAAGGCGGACAATAATGCTAGTCCTTCTTCGTTATCTTTCGCGCTAGTAGTAATAGTGATATCTAATCCGCGAATCTTATCGATTTTATCGTATTCGATTTCAGGGAAGATGATTTGTTCACGAACGCCCATGCTGTAATTACCACGACCATCAAATGACTTAGGATTTAAGCCACGGAAATCGCGGATACGAGGAATAGAAATAGAGATTAAACGCTCTAAAAATTCCCACATACGTTCGCCACGAAGAGTTACTTTCGTACCAATAGGATACCCTTCACGAATTTTGAAGCCCGCAACTGACTTGCGTGCTACTGTCGTGATAGGCTTTTGACCTGAGATTGCAGTAAGATCATTTGTGGCGTGCTCTAATACTTTCTTATCAGAAATCGCTTCACCAACGCCCATATTAAGGGTGATCTTTTCAATCCGAGGGACTTGCATGACACTTTTATAACCGAACTTCGTTTGAAGATCCGCTACAACTGTATCTTTGTAAAAATCATGCAGTTTCGCCATCGTTTACTCCAATTATATTAATTCGTTATCAGATTTGAAGAAGCGAACTTTTTTGCCGTCTTCGAATCTAAAACCAACGCGATCAGCCTTGCCCGTTTTAGGGTTAAGGATTGCTACGTTAGATACTTGTAAAGATGCTTCTTTCTCAACAATGCCACCAGGCTGCTGTAACTGAGGTACAGGCTTAGTGTGTTTCTTGATTAAGTTAACGCCTTCTACGAATACTTTGCCGCTTTCAACAAGAACTTTGGTAACTTTACCAGTTTTGCCTTTGTCTTTGCCTGCAAGTATGATTACTTCATCATCACGACGAATTTTAGATGCCATTATCGTGACTCCTTATAGTACTTCAGGTGCTAATGATACGATTTTCATAAATTTTTCATTACGAAGTTCACGTGTCACAGGCCCGAAAATACGAGTACCAATTGGTTGTAAGTTTGCATTCAAAATTACAGCCGCGTTTTCATCGAAACGGATGGCAGAACCATCTGTGCGACGAACACCTTTCTTAGTGCGCACCACTACCGCAGTAACAACATCACCTTTTTTTACTTTCCCGCGAGGACTTGCTTCCTTCACGGCAACTTTGATGATGTCACCAATACGTGCGTAGCGACGGTGCGAGCCACCAAGAACCTTTATACATTGAACACGCTTAGCGCCACTGTTATCAGCAACATTCAGCTGTGATTGCATTTGGATCATTAATTTTTGCTCCACTAGTTATCTTTTATACATAAGTTATCAATATAAATAACGTCTGCAATTCCAAAAGATAAGTTTAAATTCAAGGCCAGAAATTTGACCCGTCACTGCCTTCTAAGAACCCGATTCCGTTTAAGTTTTCAACATAAAGTCGACGACTCAAACTTAACGGGCGCGAGATTATAACACCACTAATGTAAAAGAGATAGTTTAATTAGCTAAAAAACGAACAAGGAAGTAGCTCGCTAGTTTTTGAGGCAGGGAGAGCGGATTAGACAGTCAATGTAAAAGTCACAGGGCCATCGTTTACTAATTGTACTTTCATATCTGCGCCAAACTCTCCTGTTGGTGCTTTAAAGCCTTCTTGGCGAAGCTGTTTAGTAAAGTATAAGTACAATTCATTACTCATTTCAGGCTTAGCTGCGGTAGTAAAGCTCGGTCTCATGCCACTATTGGTATCAGCAGCAAGGGTAAATTGTGAAATGACTAACATGTCACCATCAACTTGTTTAACACTAAGGTTCATTTTATCAAATTCATCATTGAACACACGATAGCCCATAACTCTCTGTGCCATCCGCTTAGCCTTAATCTCATTATCACCGGGTTCTATTGCGAGCAACACCAATAACCCCTCTGTTATTTCACCAATGGTCTTATTATCTACCTTGACACTGGCACTTGTTACTCTTTGAATTAACGCTATCATAATATTTTCATCGTGGGTGATTATTCATTTATAGTCGGCTTGTTTATTTCTTTATCTTGATTAACCTGAACCATAAAATGCTCTTGCAATGAAACAGTAATTAAAGCCCCTATTAATACAATGAGCCAAGATAAATATATCCACAAGAATAAAATGGGAATGGCAGCTAAAGCGCCATAGATTACTTGATAAGAAGGAAAAGCGGTTAGATAAAAGGCAAAGCCTTTTTTCGCAAATTCAAATAAAAGAGCAGCAACAAATGCCCCAATTAGTGCAAACTTAAATGGTACCGCTTTGTTAGGTACTGCCATATATAAAATGACAAAAGCAATAACAGAGGAAAGTAACGGCAAGGCCCTTAAAAAAAAGTCAAGTAAACCTAAAACGTCATAGTCTCCCAGAGAAACCAAGGAAACAAAATACGAAGTTAACGCTATACTCGCCCCAACTAATACCGGGCCTAAAGTTAGCACCATCCAATACATAGCCAACGAAGTGATAGTACGACGCTGTTTATTCACTTGCCAAATTCTATTAAAAGTTTTATCAATTGCTGATACAAGGAAAAAGGCCATAACAAACAAGAAGGATACCGCGACTGCAGACATCTTTGAAGCATTACTAATAAATCCAGTCAGGTATTTTTGCACAACATCACCCGCTGCGGGCATAAAATTTTGATAAACAAATTGCTCAATACTTCCTTGAAGTTCAGCAAAAAGAGGAAAGGCTGTCATCACTGATAACATCACGACTAATAACGGTACTAGCGACATCAAACAAACATAAGAAAGATACCCAGCTATCACAGGCAACTGTTCTTGTTTCATTCGTTTGATTAGATGATAAATAAAATTTTTATGTCGCTTATAAAAATCAATTACTGAAAAGTTCTTTAAACCACGTATTCCATCAAAGTCTATACTCATATTCACTAACAATTTTTAAGTTCAAATATTTTATTGATATACTATGATAGTGCTCATGAATTTACTAGCACGGGGTTAGTAATTAGAGGTAAATAAGAGGAGTTCAAATGGCAAGTCAAGGTTCAGCAGGTAATGTAATTGCGGCAATATGTAATGTATTTTTCCCAGGTTTAGGTCAATTAGTACAGGGGCGTATTCTACCTGCTCTTATCTTTGCTATAGTTTGCATAGGCGGATACGCTTTATGGTGGATGATTATACCTGCAATTATTGCAGCTATATTTCATTTATGGTCAGTAATTGATGCCGCTACATACAAAAATCCTGACCGCTAAACAAATGTCTTTGTTTTTCCCTTAGTAGCTAACCAAAGCGAGGGGCAGCAATAAAATTTACTTGTTCACTCACTTCGTACTGTTGTTCATCTTCATAGCGATTAATTTGTGCAAGTAGTGTAGATAATTGCTGAATTTGCTTTGGGTTAGCCTTACCTTGACTAAAAACTTGGCTTAACTCTTGTAGGGCTTTCAACTGTGCAGGAGACATGGGGCAATTCCTTTTGTTAATACGCTAGATGATTGTCGTGAAATAAAGCGTACTGTTTTATATTTAACTTATAGCTTAGTACTTAAAAAAATATTAGGTAGGCGTTTTTATTATCAAAAGTAACAAATTATGAACAAAACTTGACTAATAAGTCAATTTTATTAGTAAAACAATGAGTTAGCATATAATTATCAAACACACGCAAACAAAAGCGACTTCATTTGCAGATATGTCTTACAAAGTTTTTCGGATTTTTAAAAGAAAAAAACGCTTATTGCTAAGCAATAAACGTTTTTAAGAGGTAACTAGAGTAGTTTATGTAATGCTAACTACTTATTTTGCACCACGACCTTCACGTTTACGTTCATTTTCTTTTAAAGACTTTTTACGTATACGAATGCTTTCTGGTGTTACTTCTACTAATTCATCGTTATCGATAAATTCTAATGCTTGCTCTAACGACATTAAGATTGGTGGCGTTAATGTTTGTGCTTCATCAGTACCTGAAGAACGAACGTTAGTTAGCTGCTTACCTTTAAGCGCGTTAACAGTTAAATCGTTATCACGGCTATGAATACCAATAACTTGACCTTCATATACATCAATACCGTGACCAATTAACATACGACCACGAGATTGTAAGTTAAATATAGCGTTAGTTAATGCTTTACCCGTTGCATTAGCAATCATTACGCCATTTTTACGTTGACCAATTTCGCCACCTTTGTGAGGACCGTATTCGAAGAATGTATGGTAAATCAAACCAGAGCCAGACGTTAATGTCATGAATTCAGTTTGGAAACCAATTAAACCACGGCTAGGCATGATGAAATCCATACGGATACGACCAGTACCATCTGGTGCCATATCAGTCAATTCAGCTTTACGAACACCCATTTTTTCCATCACAGAACCTTGATGTTGTTCTTCAACGTCAATCGTTACGGTTTCATAAGGTTCTTGTAATTGACCGTCAATTTCACGGATAATTACTTCTGGACGTGACACTGCTAATTCAAAGCCTTCACGACGCATGTTTTCAATTAGGATACCTAAATGAAGTTCACCACGACCTGATACTTTAAATTTATCTGGATCATCTAATTGTTCAACACGTAAAGCTACGTTATGTACTAATTCTTTGTCTAAGCGGTCTTTAATATTACGCGAAGTAACGTACTTACCTTCTTTACCACAAAATGGTGAAGTATTTACTTGGAAAGTCATGTTGATAGTCGGCTCATCAATTGACAATGCAGGTAAACCTTCAACTTCTGTTGGGCAACAGATAGTATCAGAGATTTTTAATTCACCTAAACCAGTAATAGCGATGATATCACCCGCAAAACCTTCTGCGATATCATGACGTTCAAGACCTAAGTAACCGAATACTTTGCCAACTTTCGCGTTATGAACACCGCCGCTAGCAAGTTGAATGGTTACTTGTTGGTTTGGCTTAACAGAACCACGCATAATACGACCAACACCAATTACGCCCAAGTAAGAGCTGTAATCAAGTTGAGATATTTGCATTTGGAATGCGCCTTCAGGATCAGCTTCTGGCTGTGGTACTTCTTTAATAATCGTATCAAATAATGGCGTCATATCAGTGCCAGTTTCGCCTTCTTCTAGCGAAGCCCAACCATTGATTGCTGAAGCGTAAACAACTTTAAAGTCAAGCTGTTCATCAGTAGCACCAAGATTATCAAATAATTCAAAAACTTGATCCATAACCCAATCAGGACGAGAACCAGGCTTATCAACTTTATTGATAACTAAAATTGGCTTAAGGCCTTGAGCAAAAGCTTTCTGTGTCACAAAACGCGTTTGTGGCATTGGGCCTTCTTGTGCATCAACGATTAATAGTACAGAGTCAACCATTGACATTACACGCTCAACTTCACCACCAAAATCAGCATGGCCTGGAGTATCTACGATGTTTACACGGTAATCTTTGTAGTTAATAGCCGTGTTCTTAGCTAAGATCGTGATACCACGTTCTTTCTCGATATCATTTGAGTCCATTACGCGTTCTTCAAGACCGCCACGAGCATCAAGTGTTCCTGATTGCTCTAATAATTTGTCAACTAAAGTGGTTTTTCCGTGATCAACGTGGGCAATAATTGCCACATTTCTTAATTTATCTAACACAGGCTGTACTCGCTGTTACTTTCGTTTATCGCTATCCCAGTAGGTTACTGAAACAGGGCTATAATTTTTTGCGCATTATACAGTGATTTTGACTAAAAAGAAATCAATATATAATCTATTAGCCCCGCCCACCTTTTCTAACAAAGCACAGACAACAAAAAAGCTTACTTCAGTGAATAAGTAAGCTTGTAAATTATTTAGTCTAGTATTAGCTAATACTGCATTAATACTTAGCTGCCTGCCCTTTCATCGGCAAGCTTTGCTTAATAAAGTCACGAATGTCTTGGTTAGCATCTCGTAAGTCTTCATGACGTAAATACATCATATGGCCACTTTCATAACCTTTAAATGACAATCTGTCTTTCATCAAGCCACTTGGATCTAATTGCCACATTGTGTATTTAGCATCAAAATAGTTAGTCGCACCGTCAAAATAACCTGACTGAATCATCACTTGTAAATAAGGGTTTTGCGCCATTGCTGAACGTAAACCCTCACCAGTATTATTACCTGTGCGATCCCAAGGGTGAACATTACCAAACATATTGTATTTAATGTCAGTTTTATAAGCTAACTCTTCACGTAGGTAGTAGTTAATGGCCGGGGTAAAACTGTGCAGCCAAGAGCTCAATTCTGCATTGTAGTCAGGTCGTGATCCTGCCACCTTTTTATCAATGCCTAAATAACGAGAATCTAAACGGCCGATCGTTTGTTTTCTATCGCGTAATAGCTCTTTCCAGAAAAAATTATTATCAATATCTAAATTGTTATCAATAACTGCTGTTACCGATAAACCAGCATACTTTGCCACTTGCTCAGCCACTTGCTGTTTCTCTTGTGCTGAAATAAAACCACCTTTAGCTAAAGCAGGTAAATAGCCACTAATAGTATAGGTCTCAACCTCTGCAAGTAATTCATCTAACGGCTTTTGTTGAAGGTTTGGTATTAAAGCTTTGTGATACCAAGCAGCTGCTGCTAAATAAGGCAGTCTATTCGCTGCTTTTACCGGACCATCGCGTTTAATGCCAATATCGGTTGGTGAAACTAAAATCACACCATTTACATACATCCACTGGCGCGATTGTAATTCTTTAGCTAATCCTGCAACACGTGTGGTGCCATAACTTTCACCGATGAGATATTTAGGTGAACGCCAGCGATTATTGCGACTGACAAAAGTATTAACCCATTCCGCTAGATATTTAACATCCGCATTTACGCCAAAGAACATTTTCTTTTGCTGCTCTTTAGTCGGTATTTTTCCATCTTTATCTGGTAGCACGCGTGAATAACCGGTATTCACTGGGTTAACAAAAACAATATCTGCCACATCTAAAATTGAATAAGGGTTTGTTTTTACACCGTATGGCTGTAATGGATAACCTTCATCATCTACGTTTAATACACGAGGACCGGTATAAGCAACATGCATCCATACCGAAGCAGATCCAGGACCGCCATTAAAGGAAAATACTAATGGCCGCTTAGCTCTATCTTTTATATTGCTACGTTGATAATAAGTATAAAACAAACTCGCAGTCGGATTACCTTCTTCATCCCATACTGGCTGCGTACCTGTAGTGGCGCTATATTTAAATTTTTCTCCATTGACCTGGGTACTGTGTTTCGTAACATTTTTTTCATCAATGGCAAGTTTACGTTCATGCTTAGTCTGTAATTGTTTAGGCTGACTAGCAGATATAACTGGGCTTGATGACAAACTAAGTATCACCATCACGGGAATAATAAAACTTAAGCCTTTATGCTTATTCAGAAATATTTGAACGGTTGAAGTAGAGATAATTTAATCCTCATTAGGTTAGGTTTTCTTGCATTAATATAGGAGCTATTCAGATAGATGCAAAGTAACAGCTAGTATCAATAGAACAAAACAATTTTCGTTAAAGTGAAGATAAAACAAGGTGAAGTTTTATATTTAGCTCGGAAATAATAGTTATTGTTATTTTTTAGTCTCAATAATATATGCAGCAATGAGTTTAATAGAGCTTCATCAATAATTTTCCTATATAAGTAAATTCATAGAGTAACTCATCAATAAACCGAAAAAAAACCGTAACATAGTTACGGTTTTGGTCAGTCAAAAAACTAAATGAATTAAGACATATATATTACGCTTGCACTTTTTTCTCTGTAATGAAGAAACTAGTTAGGTAAGCAATCAAACCTAATAGGAAGATTACCCCAGAAATTTCACGTAGCCAGTAGAAAATAGCTAACTTATCTTGAGTTGCCATAAAACCTAATGCTTCACCGGACTCAGGTAAACGTTGTAACCATACTTGTAAGATACCTGCACCTGTTAAAAATAAGGTGATAAATACCATAGCAACAGTCATTAACCAGAAGCCCCACATTTCAACAACTTGCGCTTTATTGCAATTTGCTTCACCAATACCACGAAGCTTAGGCATGGCATAAGACATAATAGTCATAACAATCATGGCATAGGCGCCGTAGAAAGCCATGTGTCCATGGGCCGCTGTAATTTGTGAACCATGTGTATAATAGTTAACAAATGATAATGTATGTAAGAAGCCCCACACACCTGCACCTAAGAATGCCATTACCGCCGTACCTAATGCCCACAATGTCGCAGCTTTATTAGGATGTTCACGACGACGACGGTTAACCATATTAAATGCGTACAGTACCATTGCAAAGAAAGGAAGTGGTTCAAGTGCTGAGAAGATAGAACCAACCCACTGCCAATATTCAGGTGTCATCAACCAATAGAAGTGATGGCCAGTACCTAAGATGCCTGAGATAAGCGCCATAGCGATAATCACGTATAACCATTTTTCAATGACTTCACGGTCAACACCTGTCACTTTAATTAACACATAAGCTAATATTGCGCCCATGATTAATTCCCAAACACCTTCTACCCAGAGGTGAACAACAAACCACCAGAAAAGCTTATCTAACGCTAAGTTAGTTGGGTTATAGAAAGCGAATAAGAAGAATACTGCTAAACCAATTAAACCAGTCATCATCACCATGTTAATGGCAGTTTTACGACCTTTTAAGATAGTCATACCAAGGTTGAATAAGAAACCTAAACATACAACAACAATACCCAATTTAGTAATGGTTGGTTGCTCTAGAAATTCACGACCCATGGTCGGCCATAATTCGTTAAAGGTAATATCAGCTAATGTTGAATAAGGTACCAGTAAGTAACCTAAAATAGTTAATACGCCAGCAGCTGCAAAGACCCAAAAGAGAATAATGGCAAGCTTAGGGCTATAAAGCTCAGTTTCTGATTCTTCGGGTATCAAATAATAAGCAGCACCCATAAAACCAAATAATAACCAAACAATTAATAAGTTGGTATGCACCATGCGAGCGACGTTAAATGGAATTATTCCACCTAAAAAGTCACCAACAACATATTGTAACCCCATTATCAGACCAAATAATATTTGGCCGACGAACAAGATCATAGCGAAAATAAAGTAAGGTTTTGCTACGGCTTGTGATTGATATTTTAATGTATTCACGCCTTAACCCTCTATGTTTGGTGGCCAGTTATTGGCGTCTAGCTCTGATGTCCATTTAAGGAACTCAGCTAAATCATCAATTTCTTGGTCATTTAAGTGGAAGTTAGGCATTTGACGTCGGCCTGGAATATTTAATGGCTGAGCCTTCATCCAACCGTTGAAGAAGGCTTTAAAACCTGCTTCACCGCCGCGACGGTTATACACGTTCATTAGTTCTGGAGCAAAATATGCACCTTCACCTATAAGCGTATGACAACCAATACAGTTATTTTTTTCCCACAAATGTTTACCGCGTTCAACCGCTTCGGTAATATTTTGTCGGTTATCCCTTTTGGGCATTTCTTTTACAGTGTGAAAAGTCAAAGCTAAGAATATTAAGAAGAAGAATACACTTCCTCCGTAATAAATATTCCTTGCCATGCCTTTGGTAAAGCTCTCTGACATGGTGTTTCCTTAATGAATTAATTCATGCGTTAGTTGCGTGAATATAAACATAATAATAAAAAGCACTGAAATAATAGCTTTATTAGCCTAGGTAGTGACTTGATGGAAATCAAGTTTCTAGACAGTTGTAATAAAATGTTGCAAATTTTTAGCTAAGTTTGCGCTACATCAACGAAACAGTAGATTGCTGGAAGTTTTTAAGAAACAAAAGACTATACCCCTTTTAAAAACAAGGGTATTAGGAACAGTACCCTAGTAAAATTTAATCACGTAATAAATAATTTTCATTAGAAATACTATGGTTCTACACCATGTTTTTTTAACTTATGGCAGCGCAATAACCGTTACTTTACCTTTCATTTTAGGGTGAGGGCCACACTCATAATCAAAGGTTCCTAGTTTCTCAAAGTGTCTTTGATAAGTCTCATCAGGAAAAAAATATTCGGGCTCTTCTGTTTGTAGCTGCTTAAACCAAACATTATGATATTGTCGCTTTTCAATATTCTTCCAAATAACAGTATCACCTTGCTCTATAGTGACTTCACTTGGAATAAATTTTTTCTTATAAATTTCAATAATAATCTCTTTAGCAGGTAAAGTAGCAGAGCTAAACCAAAGTATGACTATTAACATGTACAACTTTCTCATAACAAACCTCTATTCCTTTGAAAAACTAATGATTTTTCACAACTAAGCCACTACAGTTTGTTTACTGATTGCTAATAAACTAACTGTAGTGATAACGACTCCACTTCAGTTATCTCAATTTCATCTTTGCCTACTGAGCTATCAACCGCCATTACAAATGTTCTGTCGAACAAATTTTACTCGTCAGTATAGTTTTCGAGGGGTTTCGTCAGTTGTTCTAGATCAGGTTTTCAATCAAAAGCGTGCAATTACTTACACTTTTAATACACATGTTAACTTGCCAAATGTCAGTAACAAGTTAAGCTACTCTTATGCAAAGAACTCTCTACAAAAACATCCCTATCCTACTAATTATCACTCTATTGAGTGGCTGTAGTGCTACTTCATTTAGCGACTTATTTAGCAATTACAATCAGCAGATGCAAGGGGTAAAACAAGCCCAACAACAGGGTAAGTTTCAGCAAGCAATCGACTCCATTCCAACACGAAAAAATCATGACGGTACCTATAACCTTAGCTTACTCGAAAAGGCACGTTTGCAATACCTAGTTAACAATACAAAACAAAGCCAACAAAATTTCGAACAAGCTTATCAATTGATATTACAAAACCAGCAAGCAGCAAAAATAGAGCTCAGTAGAGGGGTTGAAAATATTGCGGCAGTAATGAGTAATGACAATGCGGTTCGTTATGATATACCGCTTTATGAACAAAGCATGTTACATAGTTATCAAGCACTAAATTACTTAGTTCAAGAAGATTTATCTGGCGCTTTAGTTGAAATAAGGCGCGCAAACCTCGTACAAGAGAATGCCTTACGGCATAACCGAACAAGTATTTATCGCCAGCAAGAAAAAATGGCAAAAAAAAGTTTATCAAAACAGTACCCGGCAATGAATAATGCTATTGGCACGGTTAAGAATGGTTTTCAAAATGCCTATACTTTTTACTTATCTGCCATACTTTACGAAGCTGAAGGCCAAGATAATGATGCTTATATATCCTATAAAAAAGCGTTAGAAATTTACCCAGACAACAGTTATTTACAACAAGATGTTTGGCGATTAGCCTTAAGTTTACAAATGACTAATGATATTGCCTTATTTAGAAAAAATTTACCGCAATCAATCATCAATAAAAACATTGCTAATAATTTAGGGCAAGTAATTATCATTATTGAAAATGGCATAATTCCCCCTAAACATGAGACCTCTTTACATTTGCCTATTTATACCAGTCATAACGATGTACGTTTTTATAGTGTTGCTCTGCCGAGTTACCAAAATAATTTAAGATCTTACTCTGCTTTAAGCCTAACTTATCAAGGTGAAAATTATCAATCAGAAGAAATAGTTCGATTACAATCTTTAGCTGCCAAGCAACTTAAAGACGACATGCCTGCTATCGCGGCTAGGCAAATTGCACGTTTAGTGGCAAAAGAAGAAATCAGACAACAAATGACTCGTAAAGGAGGGGATGTCGGTAATATTTTTGCCAGTCTCTATAATATCGCAACAGAAAAAGCAGATACACGCAGCTGGAGTACATTACCCGACAGCATCCATATTTTACGCTTAAATTTGCCCTCAGGTGATCATCAGCTTGCTTTAAACATTAACGGTACTAATCAATCACTAGATGTATCCGTTAACGTAAACAGACAAACCTTAGTAAAACTCAGCGCAATTAATACACATATTAACTACAATATTCTAAACCTGTAATAAGGACACTCATGATGACAATAATTAAAAAAACACCGCTAGTGCTATTTTTTATAGTACCTATTTTACTGCTAGCTGCCTGTAAAAATGTACCGCCAGTAACATCAGGTATAGGTAGCGAACAAATAGCTCCAGGGCAAAAGTATAAGAAACACTTGCAAGTACATAATAAAGAACTTGGTGAGCAGCTCCATATTAGCGATATTAGATCACGCACGTCAAATGACTTATTAGAGGTAAACTTAGGCCTTACCAGTACTTATAAAAAGTCATTACAACTGCAATATCAATTTCAATGGTTTGATCAACAAGGTTTTGCTATTGAAGCAGGAAAAAGCCCATGGAAATCACTAGAGCTACACGGTATGCAAACTGTTGCAGTCGCGGGCTTAGCTCCAACCTCACAAGTCTCTACATTTAGTCTTTATGTACGTAAAGTACCTGAAAAATCTTTTAAATTTTAATAAGCAATCAATCACTAACCTAGTACTAACTTAATACTAAGTAAAAAAGGAAATATAATGAACAAATTAATTTTAGCCGCGGGTATCAGCTTAACCTTAGTTGTACTCAGTGGTTGTACAAATAAATCAGTCGTACGTTATGGCGACGCTAATGCAGTGGAAACTACCGATATCAACTTTGGTTCAACTGACTTACAAAAAGTCGCCGGACAAATGACCGATTCCTTATTAGTCTCTCCCGTAGTTGGCACACTCACCGCAAATACCCGACCAATAATATTTGTTGAAAACATTAAAAATAAAACCAGTGAACACATAGATACCGAATCTATTACGGATTCAATTTCAACCAAATTACTCCGTTCTGGAAAATTCCGCTTTGTAGATATGGGGCGTGTTGAAGCTGCTCGTCAGCAAATCGACTTCCAACAAAATAGTGGTATGGTCGATGACAGTAAATCCATGCAATTTGGCAAACAAGTTGGTGCTCAATACATGTTATACGGCAACTTAGCTAGTATCGTAAAGTCGAATAAAGATCAGTCTGACGTATATTACAAATTCACCCTGCGTTTAATGGATTTAGAAAGTGGTCTCATTGAATGGGCTGACGAGACTGAAATCCGTAAAACCAAAGGCAAAGAATTTATTAGTTGGTAGGCATAATGATGAAAAATTTTATATTAATAAGTTTAACACTACTGACGTTATCCTTTAGTTATTCAACTCATGCAAATTACGACAGAAACCAAGCAATACCTGTAGATAAAGTGTTGTTTGGTCAAGTAGTTTCAGTGAGAAATATTACCCAAGAAGAGCTTGTTATTGATAAAAACAGTGGTTGGAAAACTTTTGGTGGAGCATTGATTGGCGGTGTGATTGGCAATCAATTTGGTGGCGGTAGCGGTAGAGATGCCGCGACTATACTTGGTGCGGTTCTTGGCGGTTCAATAGCTAACAATCGAAATAATCAACCTAAGAAAGTAGTGACTCGTTTAGTCGAGTTGATGATCAGTATAGATAATGGTGAGCAATTTATGGTGATACAGGACTTTGATCAGCAAATGATTTTTCATTCAAGTGATAAAATAAGACTAATTTATCTCGCCAACGGCAGTGTTCGTATCGATAAACAATTCTAATGAATCTGCTTTTAAAGATAGTCATTTATCAGTAACAATCGCTTAGGCATGTGATAAATAAACGGTTGTTACTTAATTAATCGGCAAAGTGACTACCACTTGCAAACCACCTTCAGGATGGTTATTTAAGGTAATTTTACCTTGATGACCATCACTAATTTCCCTACAAATACTCAAACCAATGCCACTACCATCCACTTTAGTTGAATAATAAGGCAAGAAAGCTTTAAGCAATACCTCTACCGGCATACCCGCACCAAAATCTCTCACCGTAATATGTAGTTTACCCTGCTGACTTTCAACATTAACAATCGAATTTTTTTCTGGGCAAGCTTGTTGAGCATTTTTAAGTAAATTAATTAACAGCTGTTCTACCTGACTCTCATCACCTGAGAACATTAAGCTAGTTTGCTGACAATTAAGAGTAAATTGATATAACTCCTGTAGTTGCTTTAAGGTTTTTATTAAATTAAAAATCTGCTTTTTCGGTTGAGAAAGTCGTGCCAATTGACTGTAACTTTGAATAAATTCTGCTAATTTATTTATCCGCTTCGAGATGGTTGCAAACACTCGGATTAATTGCGGCTCATCTAAACGCTCTGCCAATATATTACCGCTATGGCACATAGAACTAATAGGGGCGATAGAGTTATTAAGCTCATGATTAATAACTCTTATTACTTTTTTCCATGTTTGTAACTCTTGCTGATGCATAACTTGAGTGATGGGTTTGAGTAACGTTAGTTGATGTTTACTGCCGTGTAACTTCAACTGATGACGAGATAAGTGCCAGCTCTGTTCTGTTTTAGCGCTACCTTTTACCTCGGCATCATTTTCATAACGAGAACCAGCTAACTGTAATTGAATGATGGCATTATCTTGATCATGATGTGGAATAAGTTCAGGTAGTTTATCATCCAACAGGGTTGCCCAAGACATTCCCAACATGCTCTTTTGATTAAAAAAGAACTCAGCGGCACGATTAGCAAAAATAATGGTATCTCTGTGGTTAACCAATACAGTCACCACATCAGACGCATTAACAACTTTATCGAGTAATAGTTCCCTTTGATAGAGTGATTGTTTCTCTTGCCTTAGTTTATCGGTTACTTGATTAAAAAGTACTAAGACTTCAGCTTGGCTCTGACTTTTATTCGCTATGTTATTTGCCAAGCTAATTGAAAAATCACCATCTTGTAGGTTACGTAAACCATGTAATAACGTTTGCAGTATTTGGTGGGTTTGTCGATGGTAATATTGATAGCGCATAATAGCTAAGAATATTAGCAGTATTGAACTTATGCCAAATAACCAAGGTGAGCTAGGCAATAAAAGCGAAAAGCTCACGATAAAAGCAATATTAATGAGAATGAGCTGTACGATTAACATAATAGCTCTTGTAATATAGCGACTAGCATAAGGACTAACATAACGAATCTACATCTATTTGATATTTTTCTATACGACGGTATAACGCTTGTCGACTTAAGCCCAACTCTGTCGCGGTATGCTTGATAACACCATTATGCTTGATCAATACTTGTTCAATGTGTTGCTGTTCATTCACCGTAGGCTCTTCTTGACTTGAAGCCAATTGAAAGTCACTTGGCGCTAAGATGTTATTATTGGCAAAGACTAATGCTCGTTTACAGGCATTCTCTAATTCACGTACATTACCCGGCCATTTATGGCGAGTTAACGCTCCTATGGTTTCGTCACTTAGTAAATAATCGCAGCCAATAAAATATTGCGCTAACGGAACAATATCTGCTTTTCGCTGCGCTAAATCAGGTAAGTTGAGTTCAATAACATTTAATCGATAATATAAGTCTTCACGAAAGCTGCCTTGCTGCACCGCTAAGCGTAAGTTTGCATTAGTAGCACTAAGTACTCTCACATCGACTGTTAATGTCGTGTTTGAACCCAAGCGTTCAAATTCTCCTGTTTGCAATACTCTTAATAACTTCATTTGTCCTGACAAAGATAAATTAGCTATTTCATCTAAAAATAAGGTACCGTGATCAGCTGCTTCAAAACGTCCGATTCGGGCTTGATTGGCGCCAGTGAAAGCTCCTTTTTCAGCACCAAAAAGCTCAGCTTCCATCAACTCATGAGGTAAAGCTCCCATATTCACTTTTATAAAGGCATTGTTATGTCGCGGTGATTGTTGGTGAATATAATCAGCTAGTTTTTCTTTGCCTGCACCATTAGCCCCGGTAATTAATACATTAACGTTTGCACTGGCGACTTTAGTCGCTTGAGATATGAGAGAGTGCATTTCTTGGCTTTGATAAATGAAATGCTCAGCAGGCTTTTGATTGTTTTTACTTTTACTGGTTGCTGCGCTTTGACTATACTTAGCGACCAAATCTAGCAGTTTTACATCATCCCACGGCTTTTGTAAGTAGTCCGTTGCACCGCCTTTCACCAAAGATATAGCTGTTTCGAGTTGAGTCCACGCGGTAATTAGGATGATAGGCAAGTCACTATTTAGTGCTTTCAAAGCATTAAATAGTGACTGTCCTTCTTTTCCGGAAGTGAAACCCTGCGCGAAATTCATATCTTGAATCACTAAATCGACACTTTGATGAGATACCGCCAATAACGCTTCTTTCTCATTTTCAGCGGTTAATACCGTGTAACCATGTAAGCTTAACAATAACTCAAGGGCTTCAAGTATATCGGGGTTATCATCAACGACTAATATTTTCGGCATTTCTTTCCTTTAAAGAGGGTCACTAACTAGGTTTGATGAGCGTCATCCACAAAGACTTTCTTAGCGATCCAAGTTATAAAAACTGAACCTTATATAAGAACCTCAAAGGTGGCGGCCAGCTATGCTTAGCTCAAGTATTATTGATATCTTGTTATACCGTTCTAGTCGCAATCACTGGTGGGATATTACTGGTCTTTATTGCAGGGATCAACGTTGCTAATGTACCCGCAACAAAAAGGACTGCACTTGTTAATAAAAACAACATAATATCTGGTTTACTCAAGCTAATATACTGACTCAACAAAATATTAAAGCCTAAAGCCATCAACAAACCTAACGCACAACCAATACTATATACTAGCCAGTTCTCGGTTAGCACATATAAAAGAATATCTTTTTTACGTGCACCTAGTGCGCGCCTTATACCAATATATTTTTTCTGACGTGATATATGAAATTGTGAGTAAGCATAACTACTTATTGCCGTAACAAAAATCATTAATCCACATAACATTAAAAATAATTCAGCGAGACCTTTGTCGTGGCGATAAAAACGTTTCATGTGTTCTGCCATGGTATAAACCCTAAATATATCGCGCTCAGCTTGTACTGCTAAAATAGTGTCACTGACTTGATTACGTACCGATTCCACTTGCCCTGCACTCACCTTTAACAAATAATAACGGCCAGTGAATATATACTCCATTACACGATTACCAAAAACACCATATTGCTTATCTACAGGAATAGTTGGATTAAGCATAATATCTTTCACAACACCAACAATGCGACCGTTATTGGTTTCTTGCCCTAGCGCAGATTCATCACCATAAAGTGCTTTTTTCAATGACTGCGTTATAAGTACATTGCCATTTTTATCGCTACCAAAATCAAGTTGATCCGCTTTAGTTAAAAACCGACCTTCAAGTAATGATAATGCCAACGTTTTACTTAACCCTTCATTAGTTAAAAATATTTTTGAGTCTTGTAAATATTTATCACGGTGTACAATTTCAGGATCATCTAAGTCATAGACATTGCCCAACATGCCCCTTGTATTTATTGGTAACTGATTAATAAGTGACACAGCCTCAACACCAGGAAGTTTACTTAGCTGCTGTAAATCTTCACTAACAATTGATCGATAATAGTCTAAATCACGGTAATCCCCAGAGGTTGGGTGCAATGAAATAATCAAGGTATTCTCTGCATCTAGCCCCGTATTTTCAGCCAATTTATTATTAGTATCTACCGCTAATATCACACTGTTAATTAACAAACCTAACGTTATAGCTAATTGTAAGATTAATAAGCCAGTGGTAAATTTTCTTAACAATAAGGATTTAAGTAGTGCTTTAATATTCATAATTTTTCCCTATTTGGTTATTTATTTAAGTTCAGCAGAAATAGTGTAGCGATTAGCGCGATATAATGGGTATAACGCACTAGCAATAGAAGTAACTAAAGCCAACAACATACCCAATACTAATAACTTTGGCTCTAACACAGCGACATTAGCTAAACGAGGTAAAAACTGTACAGATAATTTAAGAAACAACCAACTCAATACTAATGCGACCACGCCAGTAAATAGACCTAATAACACACTTTCAGTTAAGCCTTGCATCAGCATATGACGATTGCTTGCACCTATAGCTCGACGTAAACCCACTTCAAACTTAGCAGCATGAAAGCGTGACAGTAATAAACTACTGGCATTAAAAATACATACGGATAAAAATAATACCGAAGCCAAGGTAAAGGCAAGTACCTTCTGATCAACAACTTTATTAACTTTTAGCCATTCTTTTACATTATGAATTTCATTCTTTATGGTTAAAGGGTGCTCTCCTGCGTCTTTAAGACCCTGGGTGTAATTGTCTAGAAAACTTTGCATGCTAGTTCTTTGGTTAACATCCTCTAGTTCAATCCAAGCTTGTAAATAATATACATCTAGGCCTCGAGTTTCTGATATCCCAGCGTAATCAACAGCAGACGAGTTTCTCGCATGTATTGACCAACCTAGATCAATGGCTGTTTCAAGTGGCGCATAAATGTCATCTGTTAGGTTAAAAGCACGCCCTTCTGTTACGTGATAAAATAATGGTCTTAGTACCCAAGGTTTTAAAACACCGACAATAGTTAACAACTCACCATCAAGTTCTAACGTTTTACCGACACTATCTTTACCGGCAAATATTTTTTGGTTTAATTCATCACCAATAACTACTTCCATACCACGACTTGTTGCAAATGCAGAACCATAAGCAAAAGGCGCATTAGTTAGCTCAAAAAAACCGGGTGTGGTTGCTCTAACATCTGAGTCAAATCGCTTCATGTTTGTTGATTCAATATCTCTTGCATAAACCCCCGAGGCATAAAATACTGCACTACGTTTAGGAATGTCTGATGCGGCGATAGCCATAGCATCTCTATAGCGTAAAATATGCATAGGCTCATCTGGTGGCTGATCGTCTGGCCAAGTATTCATATTAATGTGAAACAAGTTAGCACTTTTTTCTGGTATTGGATCACTTGCCATAGAGTTCACTAGAGCAAGGTTTGCACAAAGTACTCCCACGCCTATAGACAAGGTAAGCATAATTAAAAAATACAATGTCGGTGCGCGTTTAAAACTTTGCATTGCCAAAGTAAAATTGTAGGCCACCATGTTATTGCTACGCATCAGCCATCTCCTTAGTTAGCGTATCAGATACCGTATCAGAAATTGTTTTTGCTTTGTTTTCGGAAGTTCTATCAAGCGGAGCGTAAATTTTAAAATCTGCAAGTTGGCCATCAATAACTTGCACATTGCGATTCACTTCACGTGCTTGGTCTGGATCATGCGTTACCATGATAATAGTTGCGCCACCTTTGTTAAGGTCATGAAGGATCTCCATAACTTGACGTGCCATTAATGAATCAAGGTTACCAGTAGGTTCATCGGCTAGTAATATTTTCGGCTCTCCAGCAAGTGCTCTAGCAATAGCGACACGCTGTTGTTGTCCCCCTGAGAGCTGACTCGGTAGGTATTTAAGCCTTGAGGCTAGACCAACTTTGTCTAACGCGTCTTCAACTCTGCGCTTTCGTTCACTGGCACTAAAACCACGATAACGCAGTGGCATGTCGACATTATCAAAAATGCTGTAATCAGGGATAAGATTGTAGTTTTGAAAGATAAAGCCTATTTTTTCATTTCTTAAGCGTGATAATTCATCATCTTTTAGCCCTTGAACGCTCACTCCGTCGAGCTCATATTGCCCGCGATCAAAGTTATCCAATAAACCTGCTACATTGAGAAAGGTTGATTTACCTGAGCCCGAAGGTCCTGTTACGGCAACAAACTCACCAGCCTTTACGTTTAACGAGAAGTCTCGTAGTGCGTGTGTTTGAATGGTGTCACTTTGATATATTCTAGAAATATTGTTCATTTTAAGCATGGTACTTTCCTTTTGAATTAAGCTTTATTAGAAGTTTTACTCGTTGAGTGAAAGCTTCTTTAATTTGTCTTGATAATTTGGTTACATTCGGTGATTACTAATAGCTTAGGTAAACTTGTTCTGCGTTACTAAAATCATCGTAATCAGAGGTGATAACTTTCTGCCCAGCCTCAAGGCCGGAGGTGATTTCGATATGATCAACACTGCTTGTTCCCGTTGTAATAGCTATCTTGTTTGCATAGTTGTCTTCGACAAGTTTGAAGATAAATTGTCCTCCTAACGACCCCATAAATGCACCACGTTTAACCATGAGTACGTCTTCTTTTTTCTCAAACTCTATACGGGCGTTAATTCGTTGGTTTTGTCTTAACTGAATGTTCATCGAATTGATGATTTTAGCTCTTACAGTTACTTGATTACCTTTAACCTCAGGTGAAATAGCAATAATTTCGCCTCGTATTGACACCCCTGAAATTTTCATTGCAACTTCAAGTCCAATACCTAAATCATCCGCGTAGAATTCTGGTACACTCAGTTCGGCTTCATACTCAGACAAATCGACAATCGTCATAATCGCTGTATTGGCTGCAATGGTATTTTTTTGTGCAACCAACCAATTACCAACAACACCACTTACTGGTGCTTGAATTGCTAACGCATCATAACGTCGCGAAAGTTCTTCAAGGATAAATTTTTCTTTTTGAACTAAAAATTCTCTATGCTTCTTTTCAAAACGTAACCGCTCTATTGCAAACGATACGCGTTTTTTAGCATGCTCAAATAAACGTGTTGCATCTGACACTGCATCTTGGCTTTTCAACCAATCAACCTCACTGATAATTTGTTTACCGTAGGATATTTCTGACCGTTGAAACTCACGTTGAGCTACATTCAAATTGGATTGTGCTGTGTTCATGTTACTTTCAAGATCAAGCTGCGCTTCTTTATCTGCTAGGACACCACGATTAGCATTAATACTTAGCTGCTCTAAGGTCGATTGCTGTAACTTAATCAGAGAATCTAGTTCTGGGCTAACTAAACGAGCGACTATTTGATTTTTCTCTACCGCTTCACCTGGTTTAGCTAACAGGGTAATCTTTCCTATTTCAGTGTTATAGAGTTGAGGTGCATTGGCCGCAACCGCTTTACCCGAAACAACAACATCACGAATAAGATCACCTCTAATCACGGTATCAACTGTAATACTGTTACTAGCAATACTAGGTATTGATGAATACCATTGAGATAGCGTTGGAAAAGCAATGTAAGACAGCACACAAAGTAACGATACACTTAACAATATTTTATTTACTGCCTTTTTTTTAGTGATTGTCACCACCTCATCCTGTCCACTTGTTCCTTCAATCATTCATTTCTTCTTAGTTATCAATTGATAGCCTAATAAAGCAGGTATGATGCCACAAAAGAAATACTGGTAATCCACTGTAATAAAAGAAGTTATTTTTGTTCGTGTATTAATATGTGTCCGAACGGACACATATTATGTCCGTGACTGTCCGTATCAGTTGATGCGGACAGTCACTGAGTTATATAATTTATAGATATTGAGTGAAGCCAAACAGCTTAGATAGAATTGCAAAAGTGGATAATTATTTAGAATAAGTTTAATTAAGAGAAAGGGGCAGTATGAGTTAATTGTGTGTAAAGCCCACTATTGAATGAGCTTTACTTAGGCAAGTACATAATAAATCGCTACCAGTTTTGTCTTTGTACGAAGTCTTTCTGTTTTTCATCTGGATGAGTTTGGTTGTAGGTTTTAATAGCTCTGTTCTTACCTAGTAAAATTTTAACTTGGTAATATGACTCTCTTGCAAGTGCCAATCCTGGCTTACTCCACCAACTTTTGTTATACAATTTCTTTGTCGCGGCAATCGCATCAGGTGATTGCTGGCTAATAAGGTTTGCAATATCTAATGCTCTTTCATATGGCACCGGATCTATATGGGTAATTAAGCCATGTTCAAGTGCTTTTCCCCCTGCCATGACTTCACCTGTCATGGCCAGTTCTTTGGCTGTGTCTAACTTTAGTAATTCCTTTAACGCCAGTGTTCCGCCCATGTCAGGAATTAAACCCCAGCGAGATTCCATAATAGAAAATGAAGCGTCTGGTGTAGCGATTCTAAAGTCTCCTCCTAATGCTATTTGTAGGCCGCCCCCCCAACAACGCCCATGTATAACCATGATCACTGGTACAGGTAACTCTCGCCAACCCGTTGAAACAAATTGAGCTAAGTTAGCTTGCCAAGGTAACCATTTAAAGAGCAATGAAAGTGGTGCTTTGTTAGAAGACATTACCGATTTAATATCTAGACCAGTACAAAAGTCCATGCCTTTTCCTTCAACAATCACCGCTCTTATCGATCGATCTTGCTTTAAATACTTAATAGTCTTTCTGATGGCATAAAACATCAATATATCTAAAGCATTATGCTTTTCAGCACGATTAAGAGTTACGCGAGCAATGTTGTTCACTATATCTATTTTAACTCTTTCATCAGTATTGATTTTATTCATATTTTCAACCTATTTAAACTATATAACACCTATGGTATGACCAGTAGATTACCTTATGTATTTTGTTGTGTCGATTGAAAAGACAGAGTATATATAATTGGACTTTTATGGCCTTACTTGATTGTGTATCCAGAAAGTTGGTTGATAATGCTATAAACCAGCATAGACGTACCTTCAAAAACACACTACCACCGGCGAAAGCGTTTGCTTGACTAGTTACGAATCCCAAAAAGAAGATGCCCGTTACTTACGTAAGGAACTTATCAAGTGCCGAAGCACAAATTAGAAGTCTAACAATGTCCTACTCTCACATAAAGACAAGAACACCCACACGCTCACTATCACCGGTTCAAATGCGTTTCACTTCTGAAGCGCTGCTACAAAGAAGGCAATGGGATTTTCTTAAAAGCCAGAAAGCAAAAAACCGTAGCGTTAGCTACGGGTTTCTTTAAGTAGAAGTGGAGAATGTCCTACTCTCACATAAAGAGAAGAGCGCCAACACACTAACATCATCCGGCGCAACTGCGTTGCACTTCTGAAGCGCTGCTACAAAGAAAGCAATAGAATTTTCTTAAAAGCCAGAAAGCAAAAAACCCGTAGCATCAGCTACGGGTTTCTCATGTGCCTAAGCACAAATTAGAAGTGGAGAATGTCCTACTCTCACATAAAGAGAAAAACACCCACACACTAACATCATCCGGCGCAACGGCGTTGCACTTCTGAAGCGCTGCTACAAAGAAAGCAATAGAATTTTCTTAAAAGCCAGAAAGCAAAAACCCCGTAGCATCAGCTACGGGTTTCTCATGTGCCTAAGCACAAATTAGAAGTGGAGAATGTCCTACTCTCACATAAAGAGAAGAGCGCCAACACACTATCATCATCCGGCGCAACTGCGTTTCACTTCTGAAGCGCTGCTACAAAGAAGGCAATGGGATTTTCTTAAAAGCCAGAAAGCAAAAAACCCGTAGCGTTAGCTACGGGTTTCTTTAAATAGAAGTCTAGCAATGTCCTACTCTCACATGGGAACTCCCACACTACCATCGGCGCAACTGCGTTTCACTTCTGAGTTCGGAATGGATTCAGGTGGGACCACAGCGCTATTGTCGCTAAACAAAAAAAGGTACAATCTTGAAAGCTGACGTGCATGGATGCACTAATGTCGCAATGATACGGATATCAAGGCGCGACGGGTATAAATATCGTTTTTTTTAATTCAAGTAACACGTAAGTACGTGATTTTACTTACCTTACGGTAATAGTATTTTGTCAGTCTTCATACAATGCACTTCATAGTCGCAAAACTACTTGGGTGTTGTATGGTTAAGCCTCACGGGTAATTAGTATCAGTTAGCTCAAGACCTCACAGCCCTTACACACCTGACCTATCAACGTTGTAGTCTCCAACGACCCTTTAGGGAGCTTAAAGCTCCAGTGAGAACTCATCTCAAAGCCTGCTTCCCGCTTAGATGCTTTCAGCGGTTATCAGTTCCGAACGTAGCTACCGGGCAATGCTATTGGCATAACAACCCGAACACCAGCGGTTCGTCCACTCCGGTCCTCTCGTACTAGGAGCAGCCCTCTTCAATTCTCAAACGCCCACGGCAGATAGGGACCGAACTGTCTCACGACGTTCTAAACCCAGCTCGCGTACCACTTTAAATGGCGA
>Ga0209396_1001182_pt1 | contig 29641 bp, 22 predicted proteins | sample GOMGulsemesocosm_6_FD_184638 | JGI IMG/M metagenome (GOLD analysis project Ga0209396, IMG submission 184638) | Methane-oxidizing microbial communities from mesocosms in the Gulf of Mexico - GOM8C Gulf of Mexico (SPAdes) (version 2) | ecosystem: Environmental > Aquatic > Marine > Cold seeps... | reverse complement strand
ATGCTTCAGAAACACGTTCTTTGTTTGCTCCGCCGCCAACATCTAAGAAGTTAGCTGGCTTGCCGCCGTGTAAATTAACGATATCCATAGTACCCATTGCTAGGCCTGCACCGTTAACCATACAACCAACAGTACCGTCAAGAGCTACGTAGTTTAGCTCCCACTGTGCTGCATGTGCTTCACGCTCATCTTCTTGAGATGGATCGTGGAAAGCGCGCATTTTAGGTTGACGGTATAAAGCATTACCATCAATACCAATTTTACCGTCTAAACAGTGAAGATTACCTTCGTCAGTAATTACTAACGGGTTAATTTCAAGTAATGCGAAATCACAATCTTCAAACATTTTAGCAAGACCTAAAAAGATCTTAACAAATTGCTTCATTTGAGTAGGGTTTAAACCTAATTTGAAACCTAATTCACGTGCTTGGTAAGGTTGAGCGCCAACTAGTGGATCAATCTCAGCTTGGTGAATTAATTCAGGAGTTTCTTCAGCAATCTTCTCAATGTCAACACCGCCTTCAGTAGAAGCCATGAAAACAACTTTTTGTGAAGCACGATCAACAACAGCGCCAAGGTATAACTCGTTAGCGATGTCAGTACAGCTTTCAACTAAAATTTTAGCTACAGGCTGACCATTTGCGTCTGTTTGATAAGTAACTAAGTTCTTACCTAACCAGTTTTGTGCGAAATCTTTGATTTCTTCTTTAGACTTAACTAGCTTAACACCGCCAGCTTTACCACGGCCACCCGCGTGTACTTGAGTTTTAACAACCCACATATCGCCGCCAATTTTGTCAGCCGCTTCTGCTGCTTCTTGAGGTGTATCGCAAGCGAAACCTTCAGAAACAGGTAAACCATATTCAGCGAATAATTGTTTCGCTTGATACTCATGCAAATTCATGGTGTTTTTCCATTTATCTGTAAATGATGACAGCCGTTCCATATTTTTCTAATAAAAAACATGCACCGCTGCCTGTGAAAAATCGATAAAATTATATTACAAAAGCTCTAAAGACGGTAGCCTAAAGAGCTATAGCATATTATATTTTGTGCGATTAGATATCTAAAAGAAGTCTAGTTGGATCTTCTAACAATTCTTTAATTGTTACTAAGAAACCTACAGACTCTTTACCATCGATTAAACGGTGATCGTAAGATAATGCTAAATACATCATAGGTAAGATTTCAACTTTACCGTTAACAGCCATTGGTCTGTCTTGTATTTTATGCATTCCTAAAATTGCCGCTTGTGGTAAATTAAGAATTGGAGTTGAAAGTAGAGAACCGAAAACACCACCATTAGTAATAGTGAAGTTACCGCCCTGCATTTCGTCCATTGTTAATTTACCGTCACGACCTTTAATAGCAAGGCTACGAATACCATTTTCAATACCAGCCATACTTAATTGGTCAGCATCGCGAAGTACTGGTGTTACTAACCCACGAGGAGTAGAAACAGCAATACTAACATCGAAATAGTTATGATAAACAATATCATCAGCATCAATTGAAGCGTTAACTGCTGGGTAGCGTTTAAGTGCTTCAGTTACTGCTTTAACGTAGAATGACATGAAACCTAAACGTGTATCATGAGTCTTCTCGAATACGTCTTTGTATTGCTTACGAAGCTCCATAATTGGCTTCATGTTAACTTCGTTAAACGTTGTTAACATGGCCGTTGAGTTTTTAGCTTCAAGTAAACGTTTAGCAATCGTTTTACGTAAACGTGTCATTGGAACACGTTTTTGTGAACGCTCGCCTAGGTCTTGAGCAACAGGAGCCGGAGCTGCTTTTGCTGCAGGAGCTGCTGCTGGTTTGTTAGCTGCTGCTTCTACGTCTTCTTTAGAAATACGGCCGCCTTTACCTGAACCAATAACGTCTGATGCTGTTAAGCCTTTTTCTGTCATTAAACGACGTACTGAAGGACTTGCTAATTCATCACTGCTGATTGACTCTTCTTTAGATTGAGTTGGAGCAGCTGCCGTTGCACCAGCACTAAGTTCACCAATTTTTTGGTCTCCTAATACGGTGTCGCCTTCAACGTGGATAATCTTACCGATTACACCGTTGTCTTGCGCTACTACTTCTAGTACAACTTTGTCTGTTTCAATATCAACAAGGTTTTGATCCATAGTTACTGAATCACCTTCAGCAACATGCCATGTAGCAACTGTTGCATCAGCAACTGATTCTGGCAATACTGGAACAACGATATCAATTACTTTACCAGATGCCGCAGGAGCTGCCGCTGGTGCACTTGCTGCTGGCGCGGATGCTGCTGCGCCTTCAGTTAGTATTGCAATAACTTGATCGCCTAAAACAGTAGCACCTTCAGCTTGAGAGATATCGGTAATTACACCGTCTGACAATGCTTGAACTTCTAATACTACTTTATCTGTTTCAATATCTACTAATACTTGGTCACGAGATACTTTATCGCCAACTTGTACATGCCAAGTAGCTACCGTTGCATCTGCAACAGATTCAGGTAAAACGGGAACCTTAATTTCGGTTGTCATTTTTTTTATTCCTTACTTACAAAAACTAGTCTATTCAACATTTAGCGCGTCATGGACTAGCGCTTGTTGCTCTTTAACATGAACTGACATATAACCTACAGCTGGTGCTGCAGAAGCCTTACGGCCAGCATATGTCAAGTAACTACCTTCAGGGATCACAGATCTAAAATGATGCTGTGAACAATACCAAGCACCTTGGTTTTGCGGTTCTTCCTGACACCAGACGAATTGCTTAACATGCTGATACTTTTCAATTTCAGCTTTAAGACATTTTTCTGGGAATGGATACAATTGTTCAACTCGTACAATTGCTACGTTGTCTTGTTCACTCTTACGGCGTTGTTCAAGTAATTCGTAGTAAACTTTACCACTACAAAATACTACTCGTTCAACTTTAGCTGGATCAATCTCATCAACTTCACCAATAACATTATGGAATTCACCCGTAGACATTTCTTCCATTGAAGAAACAGCTAATGGATGACGCAATAATGATTTAGGCGACATTACAACCAGTGGACGACGCATAGGACGAACCACTTGGCGACGAAGCATATTAAATACTTGCGCTGGTGTTGATGGAACACATACTTGCATGTTGTGATCGGCACACAATTGTAAGAATCGCTCTAGTCGAGCAGATGAATGCTCAGGACCTTGACCTTCATAACCGTGTGGAAGCAACATAGTTAAGCCACATAAGCGACCCCACTTTTGCTCGCCTGAACTGATGAACTGATCAAATACAACTTGAGCACAGTTGGCAAAATCACCAAATTGAGCTTCCCAAATAGTTAAACCAGCTGGCTCTGCCGTGGTGTAACCATATTCAAAAGCTAATACTGATACTTCAGATAATACTGAGTCATGTACATCAAATGGCCCTTGACCTTCACGGATATTTTGTAAAGGTAAGTATTGGCTAGAGTCTTCTTGGTTATGTAAAACAGCGTGACGGTGGAAGAATGTTCCTCGACCAGCATCTTGACCTGTAATACGTACACGTTGACCTAAGTCTACGATTGACGCATAGGCTAAGTTTTCTGCCATGCCCCAATCTAGAAGTTTCTCACCACTCGCCATTTTAGCTCGGTCTTCATAGATCTTGTTAACACGACCATGAATAGGATGTGTATCAGGAACTGTAGAAATTGACTTGGCTAACTCTTTAAGTTTGCTTAAAGAAATTTCTTTTTCGTATTCATCATCCCAGTCGTGACCGATATATGGTGTCCAATCAACAGAGTGCTCTGTCATTGGGCGCCATTGTTCAACCGTACACTGACCTTCGTCTAATAACTTACGGTAGTAAGCGGTTAATTCATCAGATTTAGCTTGAGTAACTGAACCTTCTTTATTTAACTGCTCTGCGTAAAGTTGACGAGGTGTTGGATGTTTTTTAACTTTTTTGTACATTAACGGCTGTGTAGCGCTAGGCTCATCAGCTTCGTTATGACCATGACGACGGTAACAAACTAAGTCGATAACTACGTCACGTTTAAACTCGTTACGGTAATCTAGTGCAATTTGTGTTGCTAAGATCACTGCTTCAGGGTCATCACCATTAACATGCAAAATAGGTGCTGACACCATTTTAGCAATATCAGTACAGTATTCACCACTGCGTGTATCTTCAGGGTTCGAGGTAGTAAAACCAACTTGGTTATTTACAACAACTCGAATTGTACCGCCAACTTTAAATGCACGCGCTTGCGACATGTTAAAGGTTTCTTGTACAACACCTTGACCAGCAATAGCTGAATCACCGTGGATTGTAATTGGCAATACTAAATCGCCTTGGCTACAGTCACGTCGATCTAAACGAGCTCGAACAGAACCGATAACAACTGGGTTTACAATCTCAAGATGTGACGGGTTAAATGCTAACGCTAGGTGAACATTTCCGCCTGGTGTTACGAAGTCTGATGAATAACCTTGATGATATTTAACATCGCCAGAGCTAGATATTTCATCATGCTTACCAGCAAATTCGTCAAATAACTTAGATGGGTTTTTACCCATTACGTTAACAAGAACGTTTAAACGACCACGGTGAGCCATTCCCATAACTACTTCTTTAGTACCTTTACTACCAGCACGAGTTATAAGTTCTTTTAACATAGGAACTAATGCATCACCACCTTCCAGTGAGAAGCGTTTAGCACCGGGGAATTTAGCCCCTAAATATTTCTCTAGGCCATCAGCAGCAATCAAACCTTTAAGAATTTCTTCTTTTTCAGAAATTGTTAATACAGGTTTTGATTGAACAGACTCTAAACGATTTTGTAACCAGCGTTTTTCGTCTGTTGATGTGATGTGCATATACTCAGCACCAATAGAACCACAATATGTTGATCTAAGGGCTTTGTGTAAGTCACCTAGCTTCATTGAATCTTGACCTATCGCAAATGAACCGACGTTATAATCTTTGTCGAAGTCATTTTCAGATAATTCATGATGGGATAATTGTAAGTCTCGAACTTTATCACGCTGCCATAAACCTAATGGATCTAGGTTAGCATTTTGATGTCCGCGAAAACGAAACGCATTAATAAGCTGAAGAACTTTAACTTGCTTGGCGTCACCGCCACTTGATACAACCACAGTTTTATGTGACTGTTTCGCTAATGTTCTAAATTCGTCGCGAATTTCAGAATGCCTATATTCAACATCGGCACCTTCAATTTTCGGAAGTTGTTCGAATACATCACGCCACTCTGCAGATACAGATTGTGAGTTATCCAGATAAGATTCGTATAATTCTTCTATATAAGTAGCATTCGCGCCACTTAAATGGGAAGACTCTATCCAAGCCTTCATTGCACCTTCGGGCATTGCCTGTTCCTTTACTGGGATAAAAGCAATAAAACACACCGTAACATTTCAACTAAATTTAAACGTTTATCAACGCTTTGGAATAGTGATAAATGGAGATTTACTATTCCTTTGTGCTTTTAAACGAAATAACTCTAGTTAAGCCGTTACACCAATATAAATCTTTGTATCTTAAAGTAGCAGAATATTATCGTAATACCCTGCTACCTTTTTAAACCTAACTAAACAGCTCGTGAAAGCAACATCGACTTTATATGGCCGATAGCTTTAGTTGGGTTTAATCCTTTAGGACATACGTCAACACAGTTCATGATTCCGTGACAACGGAAAACACTGTATGCGTCTTGTAAGCCATCTAAACGTTCTTCTGTTGCAGTATCACGGCTATCAATTAAAAATCGATAAGCATGTAATAATCCAGCTGGTCCGATAAATTTATCAGGATTCCACCAGAATGAAGGACAAGAAGTTGAACAACACGCACATAAAATACATTCGTATAGTCCATCTAAGTGTTCACGTTCTTCTGGTGACTGTAAATGTTCTCTCGCTGGAGCATCTTTACCGTCATTAATTAAATATGGCTTAACTTTTTCGTATTGATTGTAAAATTGAGTCATATCAATAATCAAATCACGTACTACAGGTAAACCTGGTAATGGTCTTAAAACAATTACATCTGTTTTTAAGTCTGACAAAGGTGTTATACACGCTAAGCCATTTTTACCATTCATATTTAATCCATCACTACCACAAACACCTTCACGGCATGAGCGACGGAACGATAACGTAGCATCTTGTTCTTTAAGCAAAATTAAAGCATCAAGTATCATCATGTCAGAACCTTCTGGAACTTCCAGATCATAGTTCTTCATGTATGGTGCATTGTCTACATCAGGGTTATAACGGTAAATTGAAAATGTCTGTTTCATCAAATTATTCCTTAGTAAACACGAGCTTTAGGTGGAAATGCTTCGCGATGTACTGGTTTCATATTTACATCACGCTTAGTCATTTCTTCTGTATCTGGTGAATAAACTGAGTGACATAACCAGTTTTCATCATCACGCTCAGTGAAATCTTGACGTGCATGCGCACCACGAGACTCTGTTCTAAAGTTCGCTGCTTTAGCTGAACAAAATGCAGTTTCCATTAAGTTATCAAGCTCTAAACATTCAATACGTTGAGTATTAAAGTCGGCTGACTTGTCACTTAAGTGAGCATTTTGTAAGCGTTCACGAATTTCAGTTAGCTCTTTCATACCTTGAGCCATAGCCTCACCTTCACGGAATACCGAGAAGTTAAGTTGCATACACTGTTGTAAGTCTTTACGAATTTGTACTGGATCTTCACCTGAAGTAGATGATTCCCAGCGATTCGTACGTGCTAGTGATGCTTCTAAATCTGACTCTGATGCATCTTTAGCGTTTTGTGTACCCGCTAGGTATTCACCTAAGAAGTTACCCGCAGCACGACCAAATACAACTAAATCTAGTAATGAGTTACCACCTAAACGGTTTGCACCATGTACTGATACACATGCAATCTCACCAACAGCAAATAAACCTTCAACAATAGTTTCAGTGCCATCTGCAGCAATGTTTAGTGCTTGACCGTTAACGTTACAAGGTACGCCACCCATTTGGTAATGACATGTAGGAATAACAGGAATTGGTTCTTCAACTGGATCAACGTGAGCAAACGTTCTAGAAAGGTCACATACACCTGGTAAGCGTTTTTCTAGTGTTTCTTTACCTAGATGATCAAGTTTAAGTTTAATATGAGGACCCCAAGGACCATCACAACCACGACCTTCACGGATTTCCGTCATCATTGAACGAGCAACAACATCACGACCCGCTAAATCTTTAGCATTTGGTGCGTAACGTTCCATGAAGCGTTCGCCGTCTTTATTTAGAAGATAACCACCTTCTCCACGACAACCTTCAGTAACAAGTACACCTGCACCGGCTATACCTGTTGGGTGGAACTGCCACATTTCCATATCTTGCATTTGAATGCCAGCACGAAGCGACATACCAACACCGTCACCGGTGTTAATGTGGGCATTAGTAGTTGATGCGAATATACGACCTGCACCACCTGTAGCAAGTACCGTAGCACGTGCTTTAAAGTAAACAACTTCACCGGTTTCAATACAAATTGCTGTTGTACCTACAACCGTACCGTCATCATTTTTAACAAGGTCTAACGCATACCATTCAGAGTACACGTTGGTTTTGTTTTTAACGTTTTGTTGGTATAAACAATGTAACAACGCGTGACCTGTACGGTCAGCCGCTGCAGCTGTACGAGCAGCTTGTTCACCACCAAAGTTTTTAGATTGACCACCAAACGGACGTTGGTAAATTTTACCTTCATCAGTACGAGAAAAAGGTAAACCCATTTTTTCAAGTTCGATGATAGATTCTGGACCTGTTTTACACATGTATTCGATAGCGTCTTGGTCACCGATGTAATCAGAACCTTTAACCGTATCGTACATGTGCTGTTCCCAGTGATCTTCATGGGCATTACCTAACGCAACAGTGATACCACCTTGCGCAGAAACCGTATGAGAACGTGTAGGAAAAACTTTTGAGATTAGAGCACAAGACTTACCTGACTCTGAAATTGCTAATGCAGCGCGCATACCCGCACCGCCGGCGCCAATTACAATGGCGTCAAATTCACGAACTGGAACGCTCATTTACACACCCCACACAATAATGAATCCCGCAGCTATATAACCAAGCAACGTGATTGAAAAGATAAATTGTAATAAACCACGGATGAATGCTGGTTTAATGTAATCAGAAAGCACCTGCCAAACACCTATCCACGCATGAACAACCAACGCGAAAAGAGCTAACAATGTAAATACTTTCACTGATAAACACGAGAAGAATCCAGTCCATACTTCATAAGTTACATCAGATGTAACAACAAAGAAGCCTGCTAGGAATATAGTGTATAAAGCAAGGATGACTGCGCTTGCTCTGAGTAATATAAAATCATGTACGCCATTACGGCCTACTGTTGCTACGTTATTTACCATAACCAAACTCCTACAACAATCGTTAATACAAGCCATGCACCGATAATAAACTTAGCGCTTGCATTTCCTGACGCTAGTTCTTCGAAATGGCCCAAGTCCATTAACAAATGACGTATACCACCAAGTAGGTGATAGATAAGCGCAGAAAGAATTCCAAATACGATAAACTTGAAGAAGAAGCCATCAAGCGTTGCTTGTAGTTGGCTAAAACCTTCAGCTGAAGATAGAGATAGAGATAGTGTCCACAATAATATACCTATTGCAAATACCATAATTACACCAGAAATACGGTGTAATATAGAAGCATTAGCAGCTGGGTGCATTTTAATTGTAGTTAGATCTAGGTTTACAGGACGTTGTTTTTTCACGATTGTTGCCTAAGGAGCTCTTAGAGCTTTCAACTTATTTTCTTCTTCATCACACTATTATATTGTTTTTAATACTATGATCCCCCAAACGATCTTAGTCAATATTTTGCAACTTAGCTAAAAATTGCAAAACATCAAAATTAGATCAAGCTGATTATATAATCGATAAAGTTGAATTACAATTTAATCGGGATGCAATCCCTTGCTATTTTAAAGGCTTATGACTAAATTTTAGCCATAAATGCTTTTTACACCCTAAATTGCACCAAAATGGAGATCTGCTCATTTCGAATGCGTTTGACTTAGAGGGGGTGTTATGAAGTAGAATATGCCCAGTTTTATATTCATGAAAACTAACTTATTCTTAGTTTTTTCAGATAAACAAATTTAATAGGGGATGAACATATGGCTGATTTAAAAGCCTCTCTGAGTATTGACGGCAAAGAAATTGCTGAACTACCAATTATTAGTGGTGAAGCAGGAAACGACGTAATAGACATCCGTACTTTAGGTGCCAGTGGGTACTTTACTTACGACCCAGGTTTTTTAGCAACCGCTTCTTGTGAGTCTTCAATTACCTTTATCGATGGTGGTAAAGGTGTTTTACAACACCGTGGTTATGCAATTGACAGTTTAGCAAAAAATGCTGATTACCTTGAAGTTTGTTACATCCTTTTAAATGGTCAAGCACCATCTAAAAGCGAGTATGAAGATTTTAAAAATGTAATTACTAACCACACGTTAGTGCATGAAAAATTAGTACATTTTTTCCAAGGCTTCTTACCTGATGCACATCCAATGGCTATGCTTTGTGGTGTTGTTGGCGCATTATCATCTTTCTATCATGATGACTTAGATATTACTGATGCTAAACAACGTATGCGTTGTGCTCACCGCTTAATCGCGAAGATGCCAACTATCGCTGCTATGGCGTATAAATACAATGTAGGTCAACCGTTTGTATATCCTCGTAATGATTTATCATACGCTGAAAACTTCTTACATATGATGTTTTCTGTTCCAGCTGAAGAATATAAAGTTAACCCTATTGCTGCTAAAGCGATGGACCGTATCTTTACTCTTCATGCAGATCATGAGCAAAACGCGTCAACGTCTACAGTACGTTTAGCTGGTTCATCTGGTGCTAACCCATACGCATGTATTGCTGCTGGTGTAGCTTCTTTGTGGGGTCCTGCTCATGGTGGTGCTAACGAAGCATGTTTAACTATGCTTGAAGAAATTGGTGACCTTTCACGTGTTGATGAGTTCGTTGCTAGAGCTAAAGATAAAGCTGACCCGTTCCGTTTAATGGGCTTTGGTCATCGTGTATACAAAAACTTCGACCCTCGCGCTACAGTAATGCGTGAAACGTGTCATGAAGTATTGCAAGAGCTTGGTATTCAAGATCCTCTTTTAGACGTTGCTATGGCGTTAGAAAAAGTTGCTTTAGAAGACCCTTACTTCATTGAGAAGAAGTTATACCCTAACGTAGATTTCTACTCAGGGATTATTCTTAAAGCATTAAACATTCCTTCAAGTATGTTTACTGTAATCTTCGCAATGTCTCGTACTGTTGGTTGGGTTTCTCACTGGGATGAGATGTTATCTCAACCGGGTCAAAAAATTGGCCGTCCTCGTCAGTTATACACAGGCGAAATTAATAAAGAATTTACACCTTTAAAATAATTTAGGTTAAATTTAGATTAAAAAGGCAGCTTTTAGCTGCCTTTTTTGGTGCAGTAGTAGTAAATATTTATTCAAATTCAATTTTTTTTGCACTATTTAATAGAGTTTTTGCTCTTTTTGTATTTTTGTTATCTATAACTAGCATTCACCAAGTAAATGTATATTTAAAAAAAATGTAACTATATAGGAATTAGTACAGTTCATTTTTCAATTTAACTTAACTTATCACTAGTATTTCCTCTTAAAACTACTCAAATCTATTTCTTTTTATACGATATACACGTAATAAATAAACTCGAAACATAGAAAATAAACCTTTTGGTATGACAAAAAACATAACAGCCACAATGAGGAGCTTTAAATTGGTAATTACAATCAGTCGGATTGGTAACTAACAACTCGAGATTAACTACAGAAAGGTCATTTTCCCAATAACGCTATTATAATTTCATTGTGTTACAAATCACTTATCCAAACCTCTAGTTAGGTTAAACATATAAATTAAAGAATCTATATGCCGCCTCGCATATAAACACAGCTATAACCCATCATTTATCATTTAAATTACAAAATTCGTCTAGTGGAACTGATATTGGCTGGTATAATTGCGTTACGTTTCATTATTATATTTAGTTATGTCAGATTATCAGTTGAGATTCGGTGGAATAAGCCGATTATATGGTCGCCAAGGCGCGGAAATTATTAATAATTCACACTTTTGTGTTATTGGGATCGGGGGTGTAGGTTCTTGGGCAGCTGAAGCGTTAGCCCGAAACGGCGTAGGCGAGATCACGCTGATTGATCTTGATGATATTTGTATGACCAATATTAATCGTCAAATTCACGCTTTAACAGATACTATTGGTTTAAGTAAAGTTGACGTGATGTCAGATAGAATCAAAGCGATTAACCCAGAATGTAAAATTCATGTCATTGAGGATTTTGTCACCGCTGAAAACTTACATGAGCTTTTGCTACCTTCGTTTGATTACGTTATTGATGCTATTGATTCTGTTAATGTTAAAACAAAAATCATTGCTTATTGTAAACGCAATAAATTACCGATTATTACTATTGGTGGGGCCGGTGGTCAAACAGACCCAACACAAATACAAATTTGTGATTTAAGCCAAACTTATCAAGATCCATTATTAGCGAAAGTCAGAAATCAATTAAGGCGTGAACATAACTTTTCAAGGAATGTAAAAAGACGATTTTCTATTGATGCGGTATTTTCAACAGAGCAACTAATGTACCCAGATGAAGAAGGTAACGTATGCCACCAAAAACCTAATCAAGACGGCGCGATGAAACTAGATTGTAGTGGTGGTTTTGGTGCGACAACTCACGTTACCGCAACGTTTGCGTTTTTTGCGGTAAGTCGTTCCATTAAGAAGTTACTAAACAAAAAACTCGTTAAAAACAGTTAACTAACTCACTACATTCATTATTCTTTCAACTATAGCGTTAAGTCCATTAGCTCGTGATGGACTTAAATGTTGTATTAAGCCTAAACGTTTAAAATAATCCTTAACGTTAAATGCTTTGATTTCTTGCTTAGTTTTATGATTAAAAGCCGCTAACACAATGCTTAACAGACCTCGGATCACTTTCGCGTCACTATCCGCAAAGAATTCATACTTATCATTAATCACTTGATAGCTTAACCAGGCTTTACTTTCGCACCCTTGTACTAGGTTATCGTCTATTTTTAAATCGTCTGATAATCTAGGGTGTCTCTTCCCCATCATCATAATCTCGCGATGTCGACTATCCCAGCCTTTTAAGTTCGAAAAAGTAACAACAAGTTGTTCACTTAACTCATTATTTGTCTCTGTATCAATATATTCATCGACATTATTCAAAATATTTGTATTTTCTAATAGCATTTTTTTAAGGGTATTTATGAGGTAATCGACTTCTTTTGTCGTGTTATAAGCCGAAAGTGAAACCCGAACACAGCCATCAAGTGATAAATGATCCATTAATGGCATAGCACAATGGTGCCCTGCTCTAATTGCAATGCCATTAGCATCAAGAAAGCTCGCTACATCATGATTATGATAACTATCTATAGTAAAAGAAAAGACAGGGATGTCAGGTAATTCATCATAAATTAACTTCAAACCGACAATGCTATTAAGCTTTTGGTGGCAATACTGAGTGATATGCTGCTCATAAGGAATAATATCTTCCATATTTTGTTGCGCTAGAAACTCAATAGCAGATGCAAACGCGATAATACCCGCTATATTGGGTGTGCCTGCCTCAAATTTAAAAGGAAGTCGGTTATAAGTTGTTCCTGAAAAGCTAACTTTACTGATCATCTCTCCTCCCCCTTGATAAGGAGGCATCTTATTTAAGAGATCTCGCTTTCCATATAAAACGCCAACACCTGTTGGTCCATAGATCTTATGTGCTGAAAATAAATAAAAATCACAATCAAGTTCTTGAACATCGACCTGCTCATGAGCAATAGCTTGAGCTCCATCAATTATAGAAACGATATCGTGCTTTTTACACAATGATATTATGTCGTTAATAGGGTTAATTTTTCCGATAACATTCGATATATGAGCGCAACTAATGATCTTAGTTTTATTGGTAATAAGTTTTTCTAACGCTTCAACATCAATAGTACCTTGAGCGGTTAAAGGTATAACTTTTAAATGGGCTTTTTTCTGTTGTGTAAGTATTTGCCAAGGAACTATATTCGCATGATGCTCGCTTTGAGATACGATGATTTCATCCCCTTCGTTAATCAATAATTGACCTAACGATTGGCTTAATAAGTTTATACTTTCGGTTGTACCTTTCGACCAAATAATCTCTTCTAAATGCTTGGCATGTATAAACTCTTTTACAACATTGCGAGAACGTTCGAATTCAGTCGTTGATATGGTACTTAGGTGGTGTGATGCACGATGAACATTGGCGTTATATTGTTGATAATATTCTTGGTATTTTTGTATTACTACTTGTGGCTTTTGTGTTGTAGCGGCATTATCAAAATATACGATCTCAGCACCATTATATTTTTGGGCTAATAACGGAAAGTGTGAACGGAACTTTTTAACATTAAAACGTGACATCAAAGCGGCTTATTTACATCATCAAATTGTCTTAATTATACCTCACAATCATACCGAATTTATATGCTAACAACTTTACTCACATAACTTTACCTATAGGTAGGAGGCCGACAATGAAATTATATTCTTGGTACAGTAAAAATTCAGAGTTTTTCCACAAAAAACGTTCAGTTCAATCAATTAATGATCCCTCATTAACTCCCATATCGTTACCTTTAAGTTTAACACAACGACCAACGGTCAAAACACTCCCTAATAATAACAAGTTGTTTTCTACAAACGTTAAAATCCACCACGTTTGATTCTATGATATTTTTTACTCGTTATATCTTCATGAAGTAAGGCGTAAGATAACCACTTCACGCCTTCCTCATCTTTACCTTTATTAAATAATGCTTGAGCAACATTGTAATGATAACTAGGCATAGAAAAACGAGCCGGGTCATTTTGAAGCATTGATGCGTAAAATTCTGGAAAATCTTCTTCATAATAATTAAGTTGTGTAACCTGTGGTAATGGCTTAAATGCCTTAATATTTTCTTTATTACAGGTATCAACCGGATATAACCCAATATCACTAGAGTGGTTCTTCGCGTTAAGATCTGGTGTTCCTATTTTCCATTTGTTGCCTACTTTTGTAAGAATAACGGTGTTTGATTCAATATTCTCTTGCCAAGGGATTTGATGTTTAATTTTTTCCAATACACTTAACTTATTCCCTTTCAAAAATTCAGGTAAAACTACAACATTATGTGCGAATGCAGCTTGTTGGACTGATTGACAAGCTACATGTTTTTTTGACAATTCGTATTCATCAATGAACCCTAATAAATGTGATAGTTCGTGGGTAAAGACATTAACATCATCATGTTTGTCTAAATACAGAATACCTTTATTAACGTTCGCCCCACCGTTATCAAGCATTAGTCCTAAGTATCTGCTGTTTACCGTTTGTTCGTATTCAATCCACATAGATTCATCACACTGAATTGCTAGTTCTCCCTCGGCAATACAATCAAGTTGAGTAATGGGTATGTATCGAGGTGTTTCAAAACAAAAATAGTCGGCTAACGGATGAGAATCCACCTGCTTAATAAGCGACTTTAAGTGCTGTAAATTAGCTAAATTACTTCCGAGTAACTGAATATTATTTTCACATGCTACTGAAGGATGATTACTACCGAATGTACTGAAATTATCCAATGAGTTAAATTGAGCAAGATCTTTGTTTGTTAGAATACGGTAATGAAGTACTTGCTCGATTAAATCAGTTTCCCCTAGCCGGTATAACTCAGGTAAGTATTTCTGTATATAAGCGATATTGCCTTGAGTGATTGCAATACTGATGAGCTTTGATAACGATACGGCACTATCGATATGAGTCTGTAAAAGTACTTTTGCCTCATCTAAACGATTGGTTGAAATGTAGTAGTCTGCCAATTGAGTTGCAGCTTTAGGGTGTTTTAGTTTTATGGCTTTTTTATACCAAAAAATAGACGCCTTGCTATCATCTTCAATTTGATAAATTGCGGCAAGTTGTAATGCATACTCACTATCCAAACGCGCTAATTTTTTAGCAAAATAAAACCACTCTACTGACTCAATAGTTAAGTCATTCAGCTTATATCTGTAAGCAGCAGGTAAAGCTAAGTCGACCGCTATCGTTAATTCATGCTTTGAAATTGTTTTCTCTTCGATACCCTTATTTAAATAATCAGGTAAAAAAAATGAGCCTGACGGTATTAATACCATCAAGCTCATCGATATAACAATCACAAAATTATAAAAAAAATGCTTTCTCACAACTGTTTATTTGGGCTCTATGTCTAGCTTTTTCTTACGCATAAGATCAAGTTCCAACTTAGCATAACGATGCTCGACAAATTCAAAAACATTAGTACTAAGCGCAAGTTTAAAAAAGTTAGCTGCTACGCCTAATTTCCCTTGTAGTTGATTGTATTTTCCCAAGTAAAAATAAGCTTCGCATAAACGATCACTTAATTCTTTATTGGTGGTTACATTTTTAGTCAACGATTGAATAAAGCTTCCTTGTGATATTTTTCCTAAATATAAATTAATAATACTTTTTGCCCACGTTTTATCACTAACTCGTGTAGAACGTTTATCTAAATCAATTACGGCTTGAATAGGGTCCATTTGATTTTCTGCTAAATATAACCACAACAATCGATAAGGGTCGTCCACTTGACCATGGTGAAAAATTTGAAAGTCTTCACGAGCGAGACTGGGTCTGCCACCATAATACAAAGCAATACCACGGTTTAAATAGGCATATTCGTGCTCAGGCTGAAGATCTAATGCTGAATCAAACGATTCATAAGCTTGGTTAAACTCTTGTATTTGGGTAAATTGAATACCAATAAAGTTGTACGCATCAACTAAGTTGGGTTTTAGTTTTAACGCTCGATTAAAGTCTAATCTCGCTAAAGAACGAAGTCCGACACTGTCGTATATTACACCACGATCGTAAAATAATTGGGCGCGTTGTTCATCGGTAATTTCAGCTCTTAAGATAATTTCCGTTAGTCGTAAAATAGCAACTTCACTTTTATAGCTAACAGCAACGGGTTCTGCGATGATCAATTGCCCAATAGCGCTCTCTGAAGAGCTGCTTTGATTAAGTGACGAACACCCTTGTACCAATAAAAATAGACTTAACGTAAGTAATTGAATTTTTGATTTCACGAAGTGATTTCCAATTTAACACATATATACAGTATATAAAAAAGGGAGCCATTAGGCTCCCTTTTTTGTCAGATGGTAATTATTTTTTTGAAATAATTAGTCTTCTGAAGTTTCTGCCGCTGGAGCATCAGCTACTGCTGGCTTTTCAGCAGCTTCTTTCATGCTTAAACGTACGCGACCTTGACGGTCAACTTCTAGTACTTTAACAGTTACTTCTTGACCTTCTGTTAACACGTCGCTTACTGCGTTTACGCGTTCTTCAGAAATTTGAGAAATATGAACTAAGCCATCTTTACCCGGAAGTACGTTAACAAATGCACCAAAATCTACAATACGTACAACTTTACCTTGGTAAATAGTACCAACTTCGATTTCAGCAGTTAATGCTTTAATGCGGTTGATTGCATCTTCAGCTTGCTTACCGTCAGTTGCTGCAATTTTAACAGTACCGTCGTCTTCAATCTCGATAGTTGTACCCGTTTCTTCAGTAAGTTGACGGATAGTTGCGCCACCTTTACCAATAACGTCACGGATTTTATCTGTGTTGATTTTTAATGTATGGATACGTGGAGCAAATTCAGAGATATCATCACGATGCCCTGCAATTGCTTCATCCATTACACCTAAGATATGAATACGTGCTGCTTTTGCTTGGTTAAGCGCAGTTTGCATAATATCTTGAGTAATACCTTCAATTTTAATATCCATTTGAAGAGCAGTAATACCACCAGTAGTACCCGCAACTTTAAAGTCCATGTCGCCTAAGTGATCTTCGTCACCTAAGATATCAGAAAGAACAACGTGGCTGTCACCTTCTTTAACTAGACCCATAGCAATACCTGCTACAGAGTTTTTAATTGGAACACCAGCGTCCATTAACGCTAAAGATGTACCACAAACAGAAGCCATTGAAGAAGAACCATTTGATTCTGTAATTTCAGATACAACACGAATTGAATACGGGAATTCTTCAACTGTAGGCATTACCGCTAACATACCACGCTTAGCTAAACGGCCATGACCGATTTCGCGACGCTTAGGAGAACCGATAAAACCAGTTTCACCTACTGAGTATGGAGGGAAGTTATAATGCAACATGAAGTTGTCAGTTTTTTCACCTAAGATAGTTTCAACACGTTGTGCATCACGTTGAGTACCTAAAGTAGCAGTAACTAATGCTTGAGTTTCACCACGAGTAAACACAGCAGAACCGTGAGTACGTGGTAATACACCTGTCATTACGTCTAGTGCGCGGATCATTTCAGGATCACGACCATCGATACGAGGATGACCTTGAGTGATACGACCACGAACAACTGTTTTTTCTAAGTCGTGGAACAAGTCTTTAGCTTCTTGAACGTCAAGTTCAGCGTCTTCGCTAAGTAATTGCTCAACAACAGCGTTTCTGATTGTTGCTACTTTTTCGTAACGTGAAGCTTTTTCAGTAATTTGGTAAGCTTCGTTTACTTGCTCTGTAGCAAGTTCAGCAATTTTAGCTGTTAATACTTCGTTTTTAACTGGAGCTTCCCAGTTCCATGAAGGAGTATTTACTTCAGCAGCAAATTCTTTAATTGCGTTTACAGCAATTTGAGATTGCTCATGGCCGTAAACTACAGCACCTAACATTACTTCTTCAGAAAGTACGTCAGCTTCAGATTCAACCATTAATACAGCAGCATCAGTACCAGCAACAACTAGGTCTAGTTGACTAGTTTCTAATTCAGATTGTAATGGGTTAAGAATGTATTTACCTTCAGTGTAACCTACACGTGCTGCACCTACTGGACCACTAAACGGCATACCAGTAATTGCTAACGCTGCTGATGTACCTAATAATGAAATGATATCAGGGGCAATTTCAGGGTTTGCAGAAACAACTGTGATGACTACTTGAACTTCGTTTGTGAAGCCTTCAGGGAATAATGGACGAATTGGACGGTCAATTAAACGTGCAGTTAATGTTTCTTCTTCTGAAGGACGACCTTCACGTTTGAAGAAACCACCTGGGATTTTACCCGCTGCGTATGTTTTTTCTTGGTAGTTAACAGTTAACGGGAAAAAGTCTTGACCTTCTTTCGCTTCTTTTTTACCAACAACAGAGACTAATACGCTAGTATCGTCCATGCTAGCCATTACAGCAGCAGTTGCTTGACGAGCGATAACGCCCGTTTCTAATGTTACGGTATGTTGACCGTATTCAAATGTTTTAGTTACCGGCTTGAACATTACATAGTTCCTTATTTTTTCGGTTTTAATCAATCTGTACAATTATTTATTCGCTTAACGAGAGGAATAATAATTCCTCATAAAAGCTGAACAAAAAATTATACAGTTTGATTGATTGTAAAAAGTTTATTTGTTTAATTTTGTATACACAAAGTTAAAGCTCGCACATTATACTAATTAACCGTACTAATGCTAGCAACAAAGCACTATTCTTACCTCAAAATAGCGATAATTTTTCACTTCACTCTTTTGTATTATTCATTCAGCCGCTCACTTGATATAATTATGCTAATTTTATATTAAGACTCAAGCTATTATGACAACACAAGCGTTAGAAAAAATCACGGTAGAACCAACAGCTCCAGCAAACTCATGTGTTATTTGGTTACATGGTTTAGGTGACTCGGGCGCAGGCTTTGCTCCTATTGTTCCAGCCCTTAATTTACCAGCAAATCACGGGATTCGATTTATTTTCCCTCATGCCCCCGACCGAGCAGTAACCATTAACCAAGGCTATGTTATGAAGGCATGGTACGATATAAAATCGATGGATTTACATAATCGTGCAGATATGACTGGCGTACTTGAATCAGAACAATCTGTTCATCAATTAATTCAAGAGCAAATTGATTCAGGCATCCCTGCTGATAGCATTATTTTAGCTGGATTTAGCCAAGGTGGTGTAGTGAGTTTATTTACTGGTCTTCGCTTCTCTCAAAAGCTAGCTGGTATCATGGCATTGTCTTGTTATTTGCCTAATGCAGATAAATTGCCAGATGAACTACATGATGCAAACAAAGCTACCAGCATTCTCCAGCATCACGGCGAGCAAGACGAAGTCGTATTACTTTCTGCTGGAAAAATGGCTAATACGTTATTACGTGAACAAAACTATAACGTGGCATGGAAGTCTTACAATATGCCTCATTCTGTATTACCTGAACAAATTCAAGACATTTCAAAGTGGATAATTAAACAATTAGGCTAAACGCTTTAAGGTTTAAAGTTACTAAGAGTCACAAGAATTATAGTGTGACTCTTTGATATTTTATTCTTCTTTGTTTAAACGCTTATTAAGTGCACGTCTTTTAGTCACGGCCATTGGTGTAATAGCCTCTTCCAGTGATTTTAACCCGCCAAACATAAAGAAAACTTCAGCCATTAAAAATAATGGCGAGATGATGAATTGTGCTAAGTCATCTACAAACGCCGGCTTTGCTTTTTCATAATGATGGCCAATAAATTGAATAACCCATCCAATTACAAAGACTGCTATTGCTATATACAAAGCATGTTCATGTGGTGCTACCAAACTAGCTAAATATAAATTAAGCAAAGCATACGGCACCATAGCAATGGCAAGCTTAGTATGTAACATAAAATAATAAATGACGGTTACTGTAAAAAAGACATAGGCGGGTGTGTAAACAAACTCAACCCCCGAAAATGAAAATAGATAGTTATTTAAGCTCAACAATAAGGTGACTGCCCAGATAATTAGGGGTACGCCGACAAAATGTGTTTTGATATTATTTTTATTAAAGTGCACGCTCTTATATTGTGATAATTGTTCTTCTACGTTTTTCATCATTACCTCTTTTAGTTATGGCTTTAATAATGACAATTAATAAGCTAAAAGTAAAATGATCCGACCAGTTAAATTATACAAGTCTATTAGTTAAATGACGGGTGCATAAATTCTAAATTTTAGACATAAAAAAAGGAGCCATTAGGCTCCTTTACAGTAATAAATCTTGTCTTAACGACGTAGACCTAACTTACCGATTAACGCAGTGTAACGCTCTACGTTTTTACCTTTCAAGTAATCAAGTAACTTACGACGTTGGCTAACCATACGTAATAAACCACGACGTGAATGGTGATCATGGATGTGCTCTTTGAAGTGACCTTGAAGGTGGTTGATTTGAGTAGTTAACAAAGCAACTTGAACTTCTGGTGAACCTGTATCACCTTCTTGTTGAGCGTATTCAGCAACAATTGCTGCTTTTTCTGATGCATTTAAAGACATGTTAATTCCTTAGTGTGTATACCCTAATGGGTATTTAAAATTCTCGACTTGCCGAACACTAATTCAGCTAAGACGACAAAAGAGCGCGTATTCTATCAGTAAAACTAATGAATGCAACTGTTAGTTGGTGCTAATAGCACTTATTAGTGCTATTAGGGTAATACAACTATTCGTTTCGGTGCCACTCGGCCTTCATCATCTATTTGACCGACACCAATAAACTCACCTTCGGCTTCGTTATCACCAACAAATACCTGAACCATACCTTCGGTTGGCGTGTTTGCTGCTTGAACTGGGTTACCGTGTCTTAAATAATGTGCTGACATATCATCAACAAAAACAGCAGGAATACCATCACAAGCACTAGTCATAGGTAACAATAGCTTGTCTAAATACTCTGACGGTGGAATTTCTTCAGCCTGAGCTTTCTCTAATAAAGTTTCGAGCTGCTCCATAGTAACCATTTTATCATTTGGATAGTTACCAACAGCCGTTCTACGTAAATGTGCAACATGGGCACCACAACCCAGTAATTCACCTAAATCATCAACTATGGTTCTAATGTATGTGCCTTTAGAAACATGAATTGATAAATCTACCTCATCACCTTCAAAACGTAACTGCTCAAGATTGAATACGGTAATAGCACGTGATTCACGCGGTACTTCTATACCTTCTCTTGCATATTTATACAAAGGCTGACCTTGGTATTTCAATGCCGAGTACATTGATGGTATTTGCTGAGTAGTTCCTCTGAAAGAATCAAGTGCTTTGTCTAATTCATCCTGACTGACTGCCACTTCTTTTTCAGAAACAATGTCACCATCTGCATCACTTGTGGTGGTTCTTACACCTAGCTTTGCAGTAACTACGTAAGTTTTATCAGTATCTAATAAAAATTGAGAAAACTTAGTACCTTCACCTAAACAGATTGGCAACATGCCAGTTGCAAGTGGGTCTAATGCACCTGTATGCCCTGCTTTTTGAGCAAAATAAATATGTTTAACTCTTTGTAGAGCATTATTTGATGACATTTCATAAGGCTTATCAAGTAATAATACCCCATTAATTGCTCTGCCTTTTCTACGCTTCGCCATGTATTACTTTGCCTTTATTCTGATTCATTCGAAGCATCGGTTGAATCAATATTTTCATCATCCATTAGATGTTTATCACTAGCCACTGCTTTATCAACCAAAGAAGTCATACGAACCCCTTCAGCCATAGATTTGTCATAAACAAAACGTAAGTGAGGCATAATGCGTGCGCGCAATTTTTTTGCCAATAATGAACGAATAAAACCCGCTGCATCATTTAGCACTTCAACAGAGCTTTCAATTTCAGATTGTTCATTGGTAAAAAAGGTAACAAACACTTTTGCATACGCTAAGTCTCTTGTTATCTCTACTGCAGAAACAGTGGTCATACTTAAACGAGGATCTTTAACTTCTCTCATTAGTATTACCGCGATTTCTTTTTGAATTTCTTGTCCGACTCTATCGGTACGAGCAAATTCTCTTGCCATAATAATTACCTATATATTCAACAGTCAGTATTAACTTACTGCTCTTTAAAAACATAAAAGGGCTAATACAAGATTAGCCCTAATTTCATGTATTGTGTTATTTAATTAAAGTGTGCGTTGTACTTCAACTGTTTCAAATACTTCAATTTGGTCACCAACACGTACATCGTTGTAGTTCTTAACACCGATACCACACTCAGTACCGTTACGAACTTCTTGTACGTCGTCTTTAAAGCGACGAAGTGACTCAAGCTCACCTTCGTATATAACAACGTTTTCACGAAGTACACGAATTGGCGCGCTACGTTTAATAAGACCTTCAGTTACCATACAACCGGCGATTGCACCAATTTTAGGTGACTTAAATACGTCACGTACTTGAGCAAGACCAATGATTTCTTGTTTAAACTCAGGAGCTAACATACCGCTCATTGCTTGTTTAACTTCATCGATCAATGCATATATAACACTGTAGTAACGTAAATCAATCTTTTCAACTTCGATTACTTTACGAGCAGCAGCGTCAGCACGAACGTTAAAACCAACAACAATAGCATTTGAGGCAGCAGCTAATGATGCATCAGTCTCTGTAATACCACCAACACCTGAACCAATAATTTTCACTTTAACTTCATCAGTTGAAAGTTTAACTAATGAATCAGATATAGCTTCAAGTGAACCTTGTACGTCAGATTTAAGTACTACGTTAACTTCAGAAACTTCACCTTCAGCCATGCTTGCGAACATGTTTTCAAGTTTAGATTTTTGTTGACGAGCAAGCTTAACATCACGGAATTTTCCTTGACGGTATAAAGCAACTTCACGTGCTTTCTTCTCATCTTTTACAACAGTAGCTTCATCACCTGCCAGTGGAACACCACTTAAACCAAGTATTTCTACTGGAATTGATGGACCTGCAGATTGAATGATACGACCTAGCTCATCACGCATGGCGCGAACACGACCATACTCTAAACCACACAATACGATATCGCCTTGATTTAGTGTACCTTCTTGAACTAATACTGTTGCAACTGGACCACGACCTTTATCAAGTTTAGATTCAACAACAACACCATTTGCCATTTTATCAACAACAGCAGTAAGTTCTAGAACTTCTGATTGTAATAAAATTGAGTCAAGTAGCTCATCAATACCTAAACCAGTTTTTGCTGATACGTGACAGAACTGAACATCTCCACCCCATTCTTCAGAAAGAACGCCGTGTTGTGATAATTCACTCTTAACACGCTCAGGATCTGCAGCTTCTTTATCCATTTTGTTAACAGCAATGATAATTGGCGCTTCAGATGCTTTAGCATGCTGAATGGCTTCAATCGTTTGCGGCATAACACCATCATCGGCTGCAACAACGATAATAACGATATCAGTTGCTTTAGCACCACGTGAACGCATTGCGGTAAACGCGGCGTGACCTGGAGTATCTAAGAAAGTGATCATACCGTGACCAGTTTCTACGTGGTAAGCACCAATGTGCTGAGTAATACCACCGGCTTCGCCGTCAGCAACTTTTGCTTCACGAATGTGGTCAAGTAGTGATGTTTTACCATGGTCAACGTGACCCATAATAGTAACAACTGGAGCACGAGTGATTGACTCACCTGAAGCACCGCGATCAGACAACACAGCTTCTTCAAGTGCATTTTCTTTTACCAAGACAACTTCACGACCCATTTCTTCTGCAACTAATGCCGCTGTTTCTTGGTCAATCACTTGGTTAATAGTCGCCATAGCGCCCATTTTAAACATAGCTTTAACAACTTCAGCGCCTTTAATAGACATTTTGTTTGCTAATTCAGCTACTGAAATAGTTTCACCAATACGAACTTCTTGTAACTTTGTTTCAACAGGCTTTTGGAAACCATGTTTTAAACTTTGAGGTGCTGATAATGTTTGTTTAGATCTACCACCACGGCCACCACGACCTCGGTTGTTACGATCTTGTGGTGCTGCCTTCTTCTTACGACGACGACGGTTACCTTCATCAGCAGTATCACTTTTATCTTCAGCTTCTTGAGCGTATTTAGAAGATGTTAAATGTACCACTTCTTTTTCTTTAGCTTTACGTTCAACTTCTTCAGCTTTCCAACGAGCTTCGTTTTCTTCAGCAAGTTTACGAGCAGCTTCAGCAGCAGCTTTTGCTTCTTCTTCTGCTTTAGCAGCAGCTTCAGCTTCTTGTGCTAAACGAAGTTTCTTAGCTTCGTCACTTTCAGCTGCTTTTACTGGCGCTTTAGTTTCTTCAATATTTTTTGCTTTAGCTACGGCAGCCGCTTTCGCTTTTGCATCAGCATCTTCTTTTGCTTTTGCTTTTGCTTCACGTTCAACTTCTAACTTAGCTACTGCAGCGGCTCTTGCATTTTCAGCTTCTTTAGCGTCTGCGATTTCTTTCACTTTAGCCTCTTCTTCAGCTTTAACTCTAGCTTCTGCTTCAACTTTTTCTGCAGCTTCTGCCATCTGTTGCTCTTCCAACTCACTACGCTTAACGTACGTTCGCTTTTTACGAACTTCAACGTTAACAGATTTAGCTTTACTGCCGTGACCCTGTGTAATTGTTGATTTTGTTTTACGATTTAAAGTCATTTTACTTGGCTCAGCTGATGAATCATCACCATGTTGCTTCTTCAAATGATCTAATAAAGTTTCTTTTTCTTGTTGCGAAACAGAATCCGATACCGATTTTTTAACACCTGAATCAGCTAATTGACTGATCAAGCGTTCCACCGGTGTACCGATTTCTTTGGCAAGCTCTTGTACTGTTACATCTGCCATCTATAATTTTCTCCCGGTGTTTTATTCTTCGTTAAACCAACAAATATTACGAGCAGCCATAATTAACTCTCCCGCTTTGGTTTCATCTAGTTCTTCAATATCTGAGATTTCGTCGACGCCTTGTTCTGCTAAGTCTTCAAGAGTAATAATACCTCGACTTGCAAAAACAAATGCTAAATGACGCTCTAAACCTTCAAGGTTTAATAAATCTTCAGCTGGTTCAGCACCTTCAAGTGTTTCTTCACTTGCTAATGCTTGAGTCGTTAATGCTTCTTTTGCTCTTGAGCGAAGTTCTTCAACAATATCTTCATCCATGCCATCAATTTCTAGCATTTCAGCGACAGGAACGTATGCGATTTCCTCAAGAGAGGTAAAACCTTCTTCACATAACATCGTTGCAAAATCTTCATCAAGATCTAACTTTTCAACAAACAATGACAATACTTTATCGTTTTCTGCTTGATGTTTTTCATTCATATCAGCAACAGTCATAACGTTTAATTCCCAACCCGTAAGTTGGCTCGCTAAACGAATATTTTGACCACTACGACCAATAGCCATTGCTAGGTTGTCTTCTTCGACAGCAATGTCCATTGTATTTTTATCTTCATCTACAATGATTGAAGCAACTTCAGCGGGTGCCATTGCATTGATAACATATTGAGCTGGATTATCATCATATAAAACGATATCAACACGCTCACCGCCTAACTCACTTGATACGGCTTGTACACGAGAACCACGCATACCAACACACGCACCCACAGGGTCTATACGTTTGTCGTTACTCTTTACAGAGATTTTAGCACGTGAACCTGGATCTCGAGCTGCACCTTTAATTTCCAGCATTTCTTCGCCGATTTCAGGTACTTCAACACGGAATAGCTCAATCAACATTTCAGGTTTAGTTCTACTAACAAATAACTGAGCACCACGTGCTTCAGGTTTGATTTCGTATAATAAACCACGAATACGGTCGCCCGGACGGAATGTTTCACGAGGTAACATATCATCACGATATACAATAGCTTCGGCGTTGTTACCTAAATCAAGAATAACACTCTCACGGCTAGCTTTTTTAACTACACCAGTAATGATTTCGCCAATTTGTTCTTGGTAAGCGTCAACAATCAATCCACGCTCAGCTTCACGAATTTTTTGAACGATAACTTGCTTAGCTGTTTGCGTTGTTACGCGATCAAACTTAACGGATTCAATTTGATCTTCAACATAGTCACCAATCTGAATTTCCGGTTCGTCATATTGTGCAGCTTCAAAGGTAATTTCAGCATATGGATTTTCCATCGGCTGATCTTCGGTTGGAGAAACAACTAACCAACGACGGAAAGTATCAAATTCACCTGATATGCGGTCGATAGCAACTCGAACCAAAATATCACCTTCGTATTTCTTTTTAGTAGCAGTTTCTAATGCAGTTTCCATAGCTTCAAAAATGCTTTCGCGAGGTAATGCTTTTTCATTCGAAACAGCATCTACAACTAATAATATCTCTTTACTCATCCTACTTAGCCTTTATTATCTAAATTAATAGTAAAAATTATTGTTAAAATTTCGGAACGAGGTTTGCCTTATCTACGTTACTGATAACCAGCTCGTAATCCTGCCCATCCACTACCACTATTAATGTATCGTTTTCGATAGCTTCTAACGTCCCTTTAAATTTACGTCGCCCGTTTAAAGGCATTGATAATTTAACGGTAATCGTTTCACCAATGACGGCTTCAAAATGAGATAACTCAAATAAAGGTCGATCTAAGCCAGGTGATGAAACTTCTAAATTATATTCTGAGCTAATTGGATCTTCTACGTCCAATATCGCACTTACTTGACGGCTAACTTCTACGCAATCATCAACGTCAATACCATTTTCATGTTCAATAAATAAACGTAAAATAGAGTTATTGCCTGCACTTATAAACTCAATACCTAGCAATTCTTTACCTACACCTTCAACGGCGGGTCTTAACATATCAGTTAACTTTTGATCAAATTTAGCCAATCACTTTCTCCAGAAACAAAAAAAGGGCATGAAGCCCATTGTAAAAACATTAATATACGCAAATATGGCCAATAACCAATCATTCACGTACAAAAAAGCCCCAATTGAGGGGCCCTATATTCACTAAACCCTCTGTACCACAACTAAATTAGTTGTTGGATATGACAGTTAATATTTATTATGTAATCAACATATTAAATACTTAGTGAAAACTACCATACTTAAGCTGATACAATTATATAGCCCCAACGAATCAAGCGCAAGCAGTTTTCAGTAAAACAGCTGTAAAACACGATCGAATGGAGGGGGGAAATTAAATATTTAAGTCGATTATAAGCCAATGTTTTTTTAACTTTTCTAAGAGATATCAAATTGGTAATAATATCGTTATAATGGTATATATAGTGTGTAAATAAATTATTGACTTTTTGTTATTGGAGTTTGCAGAAAAATATGTATTCATTTTCTCAATTATTGCTACGGAATTGCATCTTAGGGATCGTCTTCTCATTAATCGTTGTACTCTTTTCAATCCTTTCTATTTCAAAATACTTAGAAACTAAACAGAGTGAACATGCAGAAACGATCCAAGAACAGTCATTTTTACTTAAAAAATCAGATACCGAACCTACCGATCCAGCAGTTATTCAAACTATTCAAGTTGAAGACTTTATAAAAGCACTTCATATCTCGAATAATTATACCTACTTTAAAGTAGAGAACTCTCAGGCCGAAACAATTTATAACTCATCGAATCCTGTGACTAATTCAAATTTTATTTTACCTTATACTTCTCCTAAACCAGATAAAACGATGTTGGGTACTAATAAATTAAACATTACCTATCAGTTAAATTTTACCGAAGAATCAGACCTTATTGTTAGAATATTATCATTGATGATTGGTCTTACTTTTATCTTCATTTTAATTGCGAGTATATTAAGTGCCTATGGATATCGAGCAACGTTAAAGAAATTAAGTATTTCCTTAAAAGAAGAAATAGAAAAATCATTTTCTTCCGATGACCATGGCGAAGTCAATCTGCCAACACCTGAATTAACCAATACTCTACTTGATATTAAAAAGCTGATTAATTCACATACTGACAATACTTCAATATTAGAGAAAAAGGCTTATTTGGAGCCTATTACGCAATTAAGCAACAGAGGCCGCTTTGTTCAATATTTTGAAAACCAAGTAAATAACAATACGGTTAAGTTTGGCGTTTTATCTATTACACGTTGCTCTGAATTACAAACCATTAACCAAGTTCATGGTTACAATGCTGGTGATACATATATATGTAGTGTCGCTGACATAATGAAAGCTGCAATAACGAAATTTCAGGGTGCGCAATTGTTTCGCTTAAATAGCTCTGACTTTGCAACCATATTACCTAACACAACGATTAAAGCCGCAGAGAACTTTGCCACCCAATTAACAGAAAAGTTTAACGGTTTACAGCAAGTCTCTGACTTAGATTCAGTTGCTTATACCGGTATTGTATATTTTGAAAAAGACAAGCCCTTAGGTGAATTGCTAGCTTTGGCAGATACCGGCATTAGTATCGCACAAACACAACAAACAAATTCTTGGCATTCTCAAACAGATACCGAGATGTTAGAAAACGCGAGTTCAAGTTATGGTAACCAAAACTGGCGTCAAGAAATTGATAATGTGATTGAAAACCAACGTATTACTTTATTATTTCAACCCATTAAACCAGCTAGCCGAAATGCTAAAGTTTACGGTGAAATATTAGCTCGTTTCTTAAATTCCAATGAAGAAATGCTCCCTACTGCCTCTTTTATTGCGATGGCAGAAAAGCTCGATAAGATTGTCGCGATTGACAAAATGATTATAGAAAAAGTTATTTCTGAAATTTCGCACAAAAACTTAACAGACTCATCCTTTGGTATCAACATTAGTACTCGAAGCATTCACGATGAACATTTTTTGATCTGGTTAGAACGCCGATTATTAAGAGATACGATAATTGCATCTAAGCTCATTTTCGAAATTACTGAATACGGCTTACAGCAAAACATTAAAACCAGTAAGCGCTTTATTGATATGGTCCATAGAGCGGGCTCTAAAATAACGGTAGAGAGATTCGGTGTTAGCCTAACGTCTTTCAAATTCTTTAAAGAGTTAAAACCTGATTTCATTAAAATGGACAGTACTTATACTCGCGATATAGACGAAGATAAAAACAACCAATACTTCCTTAAACTCATGGTCGACTTAGCGCATCGCTTAAGTATTTATGTATTAGCTGAAAGTGTTGAAAGCCAAGAAGAAAAGTTTGCTTTAGAAAAACTGTTTATCGATGGCTGCCAAGGATTTTATATAGGCAAACCAATTCCATTGTAATGATGAGAGATTTTTATATTAGGGCCTGTTGATCTTTCGAGATTACTTTTACAGCAATATGTTTGATATTTAGACAAGGCAGAGTATGTGACGTGTAGCTGGCTACTCGAACATGCGATAACGCAGTATAAATTTCAAACACATGCTGCCCTTTGGGTTCATTTAAAACGAATTTACTCATTGCTGTTCGCTTTTATAATAGAACGACTATTAGACAAAGCTCACATCGCGATTAAATCCGTTTTAAATTGAATAAAATTTAACCCTGAAAGATCAACAGGCCCTAGCCTTTTTACTGTTGTGCTTACACCTGAAGTTGGTTTTGCTTTTAAATTAGGGTTAGGTATTTGGATGACAGCTGTAGTTTTTCTATGGGATGTATCTATCATATTTATACTTTCGACTCGTACA
>Ga0209396_1001181_pt1 | contig 29661 bp, 24 predicted proteins | sample GOMGulsemesocosm_6_FD_184638 | JGI IMG/M metagenome (GOLD analysis project Ga0209396, IMG submission 184638) | Methane-oxidizing microbial communities from mesocosms in the Gulf of Mexico - GOM8C Gulf of Mexico (SPAdes) (version 2) | ecosystem: Environmental > Aquatic > Marine > Cold seeps... | reverse complement strand
AAGACCGTAAAGTATGGGCGTTCCTAGGGGATGGTGAGTGCGATGAGCCAGAGAGCTTAGGTGCAATTTCTTTGGCGGGACGTGAAAAATTAGAGAACTTAATCTTTGTCGTTAACTGTAATTTACAGCGTCTTGATGGCCCAGTGCGTGGTAACGGAAAAATCATTCAAGAGTTAGAAAGTTCTTTTCGTGGTGCGGGTTGGAACGTTATTAAAGTTGTTTGGGGCCGCTTCTGGGATCCGTTATTAGCGAAAGATCGTAAAGGTTATTTGCAAAAACGCATGGATGAAACCGTTGATGGTGAATTTCAAAATTATAAAGCCAAAGGCGGGCAATATACCCGTGAACATTTCTTTAATAAATATCCAGAGTTAAAAGAACTGATTAAGGACATGAGTGATAAAGATATTTTTAATCTAAATCGTGGTGGTCATGATCCTTATAAAGTATTTGCGGCTTATCAGCAGGCGATGAATCATAAGGGTCAACCTACTGTTATTCTTGCTCATACGGTTAAAGGTTATGGCATGGGGCCAGAAGCTGAGGCGCAAAATCCAAGCCACTCGGTTAAGAAACTCGATTTTGATAGTTTGAAAGCCTTCCGTGATCGTTTTGATATCCCGATTCGGGATGAAGACTTAGAAAGATTGCCTTTCTATCGTCCTGCAGAAGATAGTCCAGAAATGATTTATCTTAGAAAGCAACGTGAGAAGTTAGGTGGCTATATGCCTGTGCGAACCGAAACCTGGCAAGCACTCAAAGCCCCTGAATTATCTAGTTTTAAAAGCCAGCTTGATGGCAGTGGTGAACGTGAAGTTTCATCGACGATGGCGTTTGTACGCATTCTTTCTCAGATAATAAAAGATAAAGCTCTGGGTGAGCGAGTGGTTCCGATTGTGCCGGATGAAGCACGTACATTTGGCATGGAAGGGATGTTCCGTCAGTTAGGGATTTATTCTTCTGAAGGTCAGCTTTACAACCCAGTCGACTCGGGTCAGATGATGTATTACCGCGAAGATAAAAAGGGTCGCATTCTAGAAGAAGGCATTAACGAAGCCGGTGCTTTTGCGGCTTGGATGGCTGCAGCTACGTCTTATAGCACCAACAGCTTAGCCATGATTCCTGTGTATGTTTTCTATTCCATGTTTGGCTTTCAGCGTATTGGCGATTTAGCGTGGGCTGCAGGTGATATGCAAGCCCAAGGTTTTCTGATTGGTGCAACTTCAGGGCGAACGACATTAAACGGCGAGGGTTTGCAGCATCAAGATGGGCATAGTCATATCTTAGCGTCGAGCATCCCAAACTGCGTGAGTTACGATCCTACTTACGGTTATGAGCTTGCTGTGATTATGCAAGACGGTTTACACCGTATGTACGAGAAGAAAGAAAAAGTCTTTTATTACATCACTACGATGAACGAAAATTATACTCATCATGCGATGCCTGTGGGTGCCGAAGAAGGTATTCGCCGCGGTATGTATCCTTTGAAAACAGTCGGGACAGCAGCGAAAGATAATGATAACTGCATTCAGCTATTAGGTTGTGGTGCGATTTTATTACAAGTTGAAAAAGCGGCTGGGTGGTTGGCTGAAAAAGGAATTTGTTCGCAGGTTTGGAGCGTGACGTCATTTAATGAGCTGCGCCGAGATGGTCTGGGATGTGAGCGCCAAGATTATTTGACCGCAGGTGAAAAAATTGAAGAGCCTTATGTTAAGCGTCAATTGAAAGATACCGCCGGACCTATTATAGCGACGACGGATTACATGAAAACCTATGCCGATCAGATACGTCCTTATATTCCTAATGGTCGTGAATATAAGGTATTAGGTACAGACGGCTTTGGTCGCAGCGATACTCGTGAAAATCTGCGCCATTTCTTTGAAGTTGATTGGCAGCATGTTGCTTGGGCATCTTTGTATGAACTGAAGAAACAAGGAAAAATTACGGATGAAGTGCTGAATCAAGCACGAGAAGAGTTGGATATTAATCCTGCGAAACTTGATCCGCTATACAGCTAATAAACTAAATTAGGAATTAATGGTATGACGATTGAATCATTAACAGTCCCTGATTTAGGTGGGGCTGAGCAAGTAGAAGTGATAGAGATTTTGGTAGTGACAGGCGATCAAGTTGCGGCTGAAGAAAGTATTATTGTTTTGGAAACGGATAAGGCAACGATGGAAATTCCATCACCGTTGGATGGCACGATTTCTTCTTTATCGGTTAACGTTGGCGATAAATTGAATGAAGGAGATCAGTACGGTGAAATCGAGACTTCTTCAAGCGCCACAGTGGATGCGTTACAGGAAAAATTAGACGATGTAGCACAGGAAGCTGAACAACCAGAAACATCAGAGACCCATGGGGCTATTACTGCAACCGTAGAGCCAGCAATGTCGAGTATAGAAATTATTCCTGTGCCTGATTTAGGAGGCTCTGATCAAGTAGAGGTGATCGAGCTCTTAGTTAAAATAGGTGAAGAAGTTGATGCTGAGCAATCGATAATCACCTTAGAGACGGATAAAGCTTCGATGGAAGTTCCTGCTGGAAAATCGGGCCGAGTAGAAAAAATACTGTTAACCCTTGGGGATAGAGTCTCTGTTGGTGATGCAATGATCGAGTTGGTGGTGTCTGAAGCCTCGACTCAGGCACCGGTTAATAACGCTGCGGTTAGGAAAATAGAAACCGATTCAGTTGAAGCTAAAGCGTTGGCTCAGTCAGCACCGAACAAAAATCCAGCCGTTAATTCTGGAAAACCTCAAGAAGAGATCAAACCTTCGGGTAAGGTACATGCTGGCCCAGCGGTACGTAAATTGGCTCGTGAGTTTGGTGTTGATTTATCTTTGGTAAAAGGAACCGGTGTTCGTGCTCGAGTCACTAAAGATGACGTACAAAGTCATGTTAAATCGGCGTTACAAAACCCAACGATTTCTGGTTCTGGAATTCCTAAAGTAGCACAAATTGATTTTAGTAAGTTTGGTGAGATCGAAAGCCTGCCGTTGAATAAAATAAAATTGGCGACGGCAAAAAATATGACGGCCGCTTGGCTGAACGTGCCTCAAGTTACTCAATTTGATCAAGCAGATATTACGGAACTGGAAGCCTTTAGAAAGCGGGTGAACAGCAAACCTACAACAGAGCAAAAATTATCAGCAGTGCCGTTTGTCATGAAAGCATTGGCATTGGCAATGAAGGAGTTTCCTCAATTTAATGCTTCTTTATCGGCAGATGGACAGTCGTTAGTGTATAAAAAATACATCAATATAGGTGTTGCAGTCGATACACCGAATGGTTTATTAGTGCCTGTGGTACGAGATGTTGACCAAAAAAGTGTTACACAAATAGCACAAGATCTAACAGATAAGGCACAGAAAGCTCGCTCAGGTAAGTTAGGATTAGCTGACATGCAAGGTGGTTGTCTCAGTGTGTCCAGTTTAGGCGGTATCGGTGGAACAGCATTCACTCCAATCGTTAACGCTCCTGAAGTCGCTATTTTAGGTTTATCCCGAGCAGAGATGAAACCCATGTGGAATGGTAGTGATTTTGTGCCTAAGCTTATATTACCATTATCACTCTCTTATGATCATAGAGTGATAGACGGTGCTGAAGCCGCGCGATTTAGTCAATGCTTAGCTGTTCTACTAGGGGATATTCGACATCTTGTATTGTAATACTCAAAGTTATACATATTTTATGTTATTAGTGTTTGAAAATAGCCAGAGCAATGAAGTGACTGTTTTCATTAATATGCATAATAAAGAAGTGAGGACGTTATGCTAAAAACTATATTGTGGCCTGCTATTCGATTAATGGGCCAATTGAGCTATGCAGCAAAGTTTGGGTTGATTAGTTTTTTGTTTATGGTCCCTTTGGTATTTTTAAGTGGCCAAGTATTTTATGCTTCCTATCAAAACCTAAAAGAGACTGAAAAAGAGTTAATTGCTGTCGAAAATATTAAGCAAGTGATGGAAGTTGTTTATGCTATTGAGGATTATCGAAACCATGCTTCGCCAGTAATATTCCAAACGGATGCTAATTTAACTAAATTAGTTATGGAGTACCGTGAAACTATTGATAATAAATTTTCTCAAGTAATAGAAAAAGTCACTCATGACGAACTTGTTGACCAATTAACTGAGTTTAAGAAAATTAATTTTACTAAACTCAGTATTGATGGTGATGCAAGAACGCCTACACTAACGGATCAATTCAATTTTTATCAGACCATTATTGATAAACTCTATTTGATTATCAATAAATATGCTCAAAGCACTGGCGTAGCACTGGACTCTGATCCTGACATACAGCAGTTAATGATTATTGCATTAGCAAAATCACCCGCGGTAAGGAATGCAGCAGGGCTAGGTCAAGCTGCTGGTATTTATGCCATGATAGAAAAATACTTACAATCTCTTACATATGATTTAATGAATGATGTTTATGAAGAAATGGCCTCTATAGAAACGAGCATCAATTTAATTGCTGCCAGTTTTGAAGAACTTAATTTGGCGGTATTAGCGGAGCAGGCTACAAAATCTGGGAAGGGTTTTGTGGAGATACAAACTAAATTAGATGACGAAGTCATTGCGGCCGTGGATGTGGTAATGCCTTGGGTTGATTTTGATCGATTCTCACAATCTAAAATAATAGCGTTAACTGATTTGGATAAAGTAATATTTCCTCAAATTGCCAAAAAATTGCAATTTAGATTAGATGATCAGCGCTCGCATATGTTAATGACAGCCTCTGTTTTGCTAACGGTTATGGTTATTATCATTTATTTATATTCTGCTTTTTTTCTATCAGTTCAATATTCTATTGCCCGATTTTTTTCTGCCGCGCAAAAAATTGCTCAAGGGGATTTAACCCAAGTAATAACATTTTCTGGTAAGGATGAAATGGGGCAGTTAAGGGATGCCTTTAATGAAATGACCTCAGAAGTTAGAGAAATTTTATCTGCTGTAAAAATTACTGCAGAGAATGTAGGTGAAAAAGTTTCTGAAGTTGAAACGATCGCCAATAGCAGTCGCCAAGCAGTCACTACGCAAATGGCTGAAACTGAAGAAGTGGCGAATACCATTACAAATATGTCAGAGCGAGCCATTACGGTTGTGGCTATGGCGGGGGAAGCAGAACAAGCAGCGCTTTCAGGTGCTGACCGCTCTCAGAAAGCAGGGCAGGTCGTTGATAATGTTATTACGGATGTGGAACAGCTGTCAGAAGAAATGAATAATTCGATGGAGGCTGTTAATCGGTTAGCAGACAACTCTAATAACATCAGTTCTATTTTAGGCACGATTAAAGGGATTGCGGAACAAACTAATTTATTAGCACTAAATGCGGCGATTGAAGCAGCGCGAGCAGGTGAACAAGGGCGTGGATTCGCGGTGGTTGCTGATGAAGTAAGAACACTTGCGAGCCGGACTCAAGGCTCGGCTGAAGAGATTGACAGCTTGATTAAAGAGGTCCAGCAGAACATTCAACGTGCAGTCGACACGATGGCAATTAATCAGACAATGGTTAATAAAACCGTCGATAGTTCTGGCCAAGTAGGAGAAGCTCTGGACAGTATTCAGGGCAGTATGCAAGAGATTCAAAGTAAAACATTAGAGATTGTTTCAACGGCCAGTAATCAGCAAGAAGCTGCTAAAGCCTTGGATAATAACTTATCGGTTATTCGTGGGCACGGTGAAGAAACTGTGAAAAATGTCGAAGGTACAGTTGATGCTGTGCGTCAGACCCAGTCATTGACAGAGTCTTTAACACAACGAGTTGAGCGTTTTAAAGTTTAGCTCTTTAAAATTTAATGAGTTTAGATATCTGCTTTAGATTGAGTATGGCGGCTTTTCCATAAAGTTTCTTGGCCGCCATCTTTTCTTGCAAGATCTCGTGCCAGTACAAAGAAGAAATCCGATAGGCGATTTAAGTACTGAATCGCCAGCGGTGTCACAGAGTTATCCCCATCTTTTTCTTCCAATGCTAATGCAACGATAGAGCGTTCTGCTCTACGGCCAACAGAGCGTGCCATATGGCAGTATGAGGCTGCTTTATTACCTCCAGGTAGAATGAAATCTTTTAGTGGTGGTAATACTTCATTAATTTCAACGAGTTTGTTCTCAAGCTCTTCCAGCATGCTCGGTGCAAGTGCTTTATAGCCTGGAACACAAAGCTCCCCTCCTAAATCAAATAAGTCGTGTTGAATCTGACTTAAAATAGTTTGGTGCTCGTCTAGTGAATCAAGCTCGGCGACTAAAACTCCGACCCAAGAATTAAGCTCATCGACTTCGCCGATAACATTAATACGAGTAGAAGTTTTACTTATCCGACTACCATCACCTAAGCCGGTTTCGCCTTTATCACCTGTTTTTGTGGATATCTTTGATAGTCGGTTGCCCATAGTGTTTTCCTTAAAAGGTAAATGTTCCATTCACAAGGTATGTTCGTTCTTGTGCAGGATAGCCTTTGGCTGTTTGGTATTCTCTGTCGGTTAAGTTATTCAAGCGTAAACCAATGTTGAAATTTGATGCAATGGTTATATTGCCATAGGCATCTACAACTGTATAAGCTGCTAATAGATCATTGTTGGCAGGATCATCGTAGCTCTCAGAAAGGTATCTAATATTAGTACCAAGACTGAAAGTATTTGCACTGTAACTTAGGTTTAGCTTGGCTGCTCTAGCTGACTGTCGCTGTAACAAATTGTGGGTCTCTAGGTCAGTGGCGTTATTCCATTCATAGGATAGCTTACTGGCAAAAGTCTCAGACCAATTTTGATTCCAAGCAACCGTTGTATTACGCAGTAGTACTTGGTCAACATTAACGGGTTTGTTTTCACCACCACCGATATCCTGCCATTGAATTAAATCATCAACATTACTGTGTTGGTAGCTTAATTCGTATGATGATTGATGATGGTCATATTTTAACGACAATCGACGGTTGAGAGATTTTTCTGGCGTTAGATCTTCATTACCTTCGTAGCTACCCCACTGACCATAATCTTCTAATGGAAAATATAGGTCGTTAAAACTAGGGGCTTTAAATCCAGTATTAACTGCTGCAGTTAGAGATAAATTACTGATAACAAACCATTCTGCTGAAGCTGAGTAAGAGAGATTTTCATCAAAGCTGGTTGAGTCATCGCGGCGCATGCCTAACTCAGTATTAATTTTATTTGAGCTGTAGTTGTGAGAAAGACCTAAACCATTCGTATCGCCTTTGGTTTCTTTATAGATAGCATCAGACTTACTTACATCATCTTCTCTGAAATCTGAAACTAGCAATAATGTCTGGCTATCTGTAATTTTTGCACGGGCTGTTAGATCAAGTGTTTTGCTTTCGGTTATAAAACCATCAGCATTAGATCTAGATGTTCCATTTCCATAGTTCCAGCTTTTATCATAACTCTCACCATAGTTGGCGCTTATTCCATAAGTATCATCAGAATATTGCCAACCGATGCTAGACACTTGTTGCTGATAATCTCTTTTTCTACCTTCACCGCTATTACCGTCATAATCAACGATACCGCGATTATTTTGGCTGGTGGCTAATAATGAATGCTCTTCATTTATTTGATATTTAGCATCTAGCCCTAATGTATGGCGTTCGCTACCATCAGAATCTGGGTCATTCGTTGTTAATACGTCATAACCCTGCGTTTTTTCAGTAAAGCCAGCAAGGTGCAAAGAAAGATCACCAAAACTTTTATTTAAATCAGTCGATAACAGTGACGTATTTAGGTTTCCAGCAGCTAAACGAATACTGTTATCTTGCGAGAATTCTTTGGTGGTCACAATATTGATTACGCCACCCATTGCATCAGAACCATAAATAGCAGAGCGAGCGTTTGAGACAATTTCAATACTTTGAATTATATTCGCTGGAATTGTATTGAATGTGGTTTGTCCTAGGGTTGCTGATGCAAAGCGTTGGCCATTTAATAGAATCAGTACTTGATCGGAACGAAAGCCATTCATTACAAACGATTGTGTTTGAGCATTTCCGCCCTGTTGTGTTACTTGAAAGCCAGGCAGGGTTGTTAAAATTTCACTAAGATTACTTGCTTGTAATAATTCAATTTCTTCTTTATGAATAATTGTACTGTTAGCAAGTTGATTTTCTGTGATTTTACTTGAAGTAACTTTCTGAGTATCAAGCTCTAGTTCTGCAAAAGAGCTTAAAGGCAGAAGCGCCGTTAATAGGAGAATTTTTTTCATGATGGTACCAAATGGGAAGTGCTAGCTATGCTTAGCGATGACTTTTTATAACACCCACCGTGTTATTGTTAAAAATCCAGGCCGGTATCCGGGCTTACAGCTTGGAAGTTCTATTCCTCTTATTGCACCTTCCCATAGGCTCAAATCATGTTCTTAGTTAAGTAAGACAGGGAGCACTACAGTGGCATAAAGCAATAAGTTAAGCTGATTACCGTTGCGGGGGCAGCGTTGGATTCGTTTGCGTAGCAGTGACTTACCAATCTTCCCGTTTAACTACTAGGTAAGAATACCTAGAAGCACCTAAATGAGCGCGCAGAGTAAGTGTTATTGAAAATACGGTCAAGTATTAATCGGATATCAAGGATGAAAGTTTCTGTCATTTGTATGAGCTAAATTCATTTTATGATTTTGGCACTAACGGCTTGTTCGGTATTTTTAGAGTAAAGCAAGCGCCTTCATCGGGCTTAGAATCAATGTTTAACTGTCCATGGTGATGAGCAGTAATAATAAAATACGAAACAGATAAGCCTAAGCCTGTGCCAGCCCCAATGTCTTTCGTGGTATAGAAGGGCTCAAATATTCGGCGACGTACTTCTTGAGTCATGCCCGGGCCATTATCTTTCACTATAATGTAAGTATGGTTAGCGTCTTGATGGGCTGATAAGTGAATGTCAGCTGTCCATTTTGAATTGAGGTCAGAAGGTTGGTAGTGGCTGAGTGCTTGCGCTGCATTTTGAAGCAGGTTCAATATTACCTGTTCTAGTTCAGATGGGATGCAATGAAATAGTAATGATTCATCGATATCGGATAAATGAATCGATATTTTCTTTAAATCTAGATCTGCACGAGCAAGGTTTAGGGACCTATCCAATAAATCTTTTACTAGAGTCGGGCTTAATTGCTGCTGGTTGCCGCGAGAGAATTGCAGCATGTTTGAAACAATACTGGCGGCTCGTTGACCTGCATCTTGGATGTTGTTGATGAATTTTAAAATTTGCCTTTGCTCTAAATAGTCCCACATTGCTTTTAGGTCGAGCTGGCTTTGCAAAGCTATTTCTTGATTTTTTTCATTATCAACTTGAATTCGACGCTGAATATTTTGTACACCTTGTAAAATAGCCCCTAAAGGATTATTGATCTCATGTGCCATGCCTGCTGCCAAACCACCGACTGATTTCATTTTTTCAGTCTGAACAATAACTTCTTCCATTTTTTCTCGCTGGCTTATATCGTCAATTCGAATTACCAACCCTTTTAGATTATTGTCTTTTAGTGGATACAAGGTGATATCAGCTGAAAATGAACCAACAGGCAGTGAGAGCTTTATACGCTCGATTTTTTTAACGCTATGTTCTTTTAAACTGTTGTGAATTAATTCATTGAAATTATCTAATTCAACGATGTAATTAGATAATCGCTTTCCTACTAATGGCTGACGTTCACAGTCTAGCCAGTCTGCAGCTTGTTGATTGCACTGAATGATAAAGCCGTTGTTGTCTAAGGTGAATAGTGCTGATGGCATTGAGTCAATTATGCTGTCTAGAATACTGCGAGTATGGGTCAGTTGGGTCTCGATCGAACGACGGATAGTGATTTCTCGTGCTAATTTTTCGTTGATATTACGCGTTTCATTTGATAATCGAATAGCCCGAATTCGCGCGCTTTCAGCCTTTTCTTTTTCTTTGGTCAATATTATTTTTCGATCCTCATTAATAATGATTAAGGAATTTAGAGCGGCACTTAACTTTGAGGTATCTGCATCCTTTAGATCAAAACGGATTTTGTTATCAGGCTGTGACTGGATTTTTTCGATGGTAAAAAATAAATTTTGATAAGGCGATCTTTGCCAAAAACGAATGGTGTTGTACAAGAAAAATAAAAGAAGGGTCGATATGCTAGCAACGAGTAAGGTAGTAGATATTGTATCTGCATAGAAAAATTTGGCTAATTTAATGTCAGATTCAATGACCAGTTTTAATGGCGTTGCACTATTTTTACTATTGAGGCTGTATATGAAATGTGAATGATCCTTACTGATTTTAGAATTAAACTGGATGGGGAGATCGCGTGTGCAACTGTTTGAGCAAGCGTAAATGATACGTTCGTTTTTTTTGTTATAAAATGCTATTTCTTGGACTTGATAATGCTGCACCATACTATTGGCAAGAACTTGAAGAGCGAGTATGTCATCAGGATTTTGCTGTAATTGAATTTGAAGAATATCTGCAAAAGAGCGGCTTAATTTAGGCGCTAGCTGTTCTCGGCCAATTCGATCAGCCGCCAATATATAAGCAACGATTGCAAGAATAACAATGGATATGCAAGTAATAATCGTTGCCGTTATGACCTTTTGTCGTACGAGCAAGTTGTTTATCCTAATTATAAAATGAGTTGAATACTAACATAGCTGTTTTTGTTGCTATCTTCACTACTAAATTGAAATGTCTTTTATACCTAAGTCGTCTTTACGTTAAAGCTAATTGTATCGTAAAGACTGATGGACTAATGAAGAGACTTAATGAAATTGAATAATTCTTGGTGGTGAGGTAAAGAGTAATTGATTGTATTCGCTTGTTTCAGTAGATAACCGTTAATGAAATCTATCTCAGTTTCACGCCGTGCTCGAATGTCCTGCAGCATTGAGGAACTATTTCTAGCGGTTAGTTGAGCAATAGATAAGACTTTTTCAGTTAAATTGAAATCAAGTGACCATTGCATAGCACGAAAGAATGCTTCTGTTTCATCACATAGGCTCTTTAACTCTTCTACAATTTTGGGCTCATGAACCAAGGCACCATTGTGGCAATTATATTTCACAGTTAAAGGGTTGATTATGGCATTTAGGGCGAGCTTGGCGATGAGGACTGACTCTATATTATTGCTCCATTGATGATTTCCTTTAAACAGAGAGATATCTAACTTTAAAGCTGTATTTAAGCTTTTATTCTTTGCTGAATAAAAACCCCATTGCGTTATTCCTTGTCCTGCATGGACGACGGTGTGTTTGTCCTTTCTAAATGCACCTTCTGTCGTCGAAGCCGCAAAAATAACATGATTAGGAAACCTTGATTTGACTTGATCATGTTGTCCCATGCCATTCTGCAATAAGACTATCTGACTATCTTTACTAATGGCATTTTGCCATAAGTCTAAGGCTAAATGACATTGTGTGGCTTTACAGCAAATAATAATGACATCAAGAATCTCACCTTGCCAGACAGGAAAAGAAAATTGCTTATGATGATCTTCTTCATTAATTTGAAAGTGAACGGTGGTTAATTCGGGATCGCTCGGCAAAGCAAAGATATTTATGTTGGGAAGTATCTGGCTGCCTAATAAGCAGCCAATAGCGCCAAAGCCAACGATGCCGATATTTAAAGGTGATTTGTTTAATTGCACGTTATTTGGGTTGTTCATAACCCTTATTATACGGCTTTAGCTCACTTGCGAAAGTAATAGTGAATCTTTGAGATCTAGGTTTTCCTGCCAGCGCTGTAGAATCTTGGTGAGTAACGACTCAGGGTGAAGGCTTGGAATGCTTCGTAGCCAGCCTTTCGTGATGGTTTCATCTAAATCAAATATTAAGAGTAATTGATGTATTTCGCACTGATTCTGCAATAGTAACCAAATGGTCAAGGGCTCAACTTGATAATATTGACGTCGAAATCTAGGATGCTGGATTTGTTCAATCGGTGCTCCTAATATATCGCAAATTAATTTTTCAGCTTGCTCGCGCATAGAAATAACTTGTTGGGAGCTGTGGACCAAACTAGGCTTTTTACCACGAAGATATATCGTAATGTAGGCATCACTTGCTAGGGCCTGATATAAACGGTTCTTAGCTTGCTCTATGGACCAAGGCTCAAACTGCTCCATCATCCGTTCGTAGCGTGATGTACTATTAAATCGTTGTTTAGCTAACCGTTGCAGCATTCTATGGCTCGCGATGCCTGACTTTATTTGCTCTTGTTGATTGAGTGGCTGGCGATAAACTTGGTCTGAACTCCAGGGATAGACCCCGGGGCATGGCACTAGTCCGTTACGGACAGGCCAATGATGTAATTCCATCACTAGCGGTACGAGGTAATTGTCTTCTTCAATAAAGAGAACTTCTGAAGATTCTGAAATTATTTGCTGATGCTTGTGCCAAATTTTGAAGTGCAGCTCTTGCATGTGAGCTCGAATATTATCCAAGATTACTTGCCAATCCTGATCACAACGCATTACCCATTGTGCTTGGTATTCTGAGAATACATAAGCGATGAGTTCGCAGCCTTTTTCTCGCACTAACATTTGCTTGAAATATTCGTATTCGAATACTGAGCGAAAGAGAGGGGCATCTTTTGCGCCGTGAACCTTGAAGTAGTAGGTCCCAGCTCCATTTAGTATCATTCTTTTATCCATACCCATAATGTAGTCGAATATTGCCAGAGTGCCATTTTAAGGGTATACATAGCTCAATTATTCGATCTAATACTCTATCCAATCTATAATTATCTATAAACTTATAGGAAGCTACTTATGCCATCTTTTGACATAGTTTCAGAAATTGAAAAGCACGAAGCACAAAACGCAGTCGATTCAGCCAACCGTGAAATAGCGACTCGCTTTGATTTCAAAGGGGTTAACGCGACTTTTGAATTGAAAGATAAAGAAGTGCTAATGACTGCTAATGAAGAGTTTCAGATTGAGCAAATGAAGCCGATACTGGAATCGAACCTTATTAAGCGAAAGATTAAAGTCTCGTGCCTTGAATATGGCAAGTTGGTTGGAGCGGGTAAACAAGTGAAAATGCCAGCGGAACTGCGTCAGGGTATTGATAAAGACTTAGGTCGTATAATAAATAAGAAAATCAAAGAAAGTAAGATCAAGGTAACATCAGCGGTTCAGGGCGAAATGGTTCGTGTGACGGGCAAAAAACGTGATGAATTGCAGCAAGTTATGCAGATGTTAAAAGCCGATGAAGAGATCGAATTGCCTTTGATGTATAAAAACTTTAAAGATTAGATCTTTGCTACAAATCCAATCTTAATGAAAATAATACAAGCCCGCTTTGCTAGTCTGCAAGGGCGGGTTTTTTTAGATCTGCAGTTTGTGCGTGCCATGGCGCTACTTTAAATAGCAACAGCATTCCAGGCACCGCAATTACTGTGCAAAGTAGATAGAAGTTGGTCCAGCCAATACTTTCTACTAGGATCCCTGTTGTTGAACTTGCAAAAGTCCTAGGCAGTGCGGTGAGTGCGGTAAAAAGAGCCAGTTGGGTAGCGGTATAAGCTGGGGATGTTGTACGCGCAATAAAGGCTACAAAAGCAGCGGTTCCTAAGCCTACGCCTAAATATTCAAAACCAATGACTAAAGCAAGAACCCATAGGTTGTAACCGACTTCGGCCAGTAGAGCAAAGCCTAGAATAGACATGATCTGCACGCAGCCAAAGAGCCATAATGCTTTGTTAATGCCAATGCGCAGCATCATCACGCCACCCAAAATTCCACCGAAAATAGCAGGCCATAGAGCCGCATGTTTAGCGACTAGGCCAATTTCTGTTTTGGTAAAACCTAAATCTAAATAAAACGGTGTTGAGAGCGCGGTTGCCATGCTATCACCCAGTTTATAAAGAAACATAAACGATAATATCCACAAGGCAGATTGCACACCGTGACGGCCAAAAAACTCTTGAAACGGTTCAGTGATCGCGGCCTTAAGGGTCAGTGGGCGATGGCTATTAACTTTAGGCTCGTCACTGAATAGCACCATTAAAATGCCAAGTAATAAAAAAGCCGCAGTGATTATAAATACAACATCCCAAGCATAATGATCGGATAATATCAGTGACAGAGATCCGGGAATTAATCCTGCGATGCGATAAGTGGTCACGTGAATACTGTTACCTAACCCTAGTTCTCGATCAGGTAAGATTTCACGACGAAATGCATCAATACTAATGTCTAAGCTAGCACTTAAGAATGCTGTGACTGCGCATAAAGCAGCGATTTCACTGAGCTGAGTTTTGGGATCAAGAAAGCCAAGATAACCAATGCTTACCAACATTAATACTTGAGTAATTAACATCCAACTACGACGACGACCTAGTGTGGCTGGGGCATAGCGGTCCATTAAAGGGGACCAAATAAACTTCCACGTATAGGGAATGCCGACTAAGGCAAAAAAACCGATTTCTTTTAAGCCAACACCTTCACTGCGAAGCCATGCGGGCACTAGTTGATAAAGAATAAAAAGGGGAAGGCCAGAAGCAAAGCCTGTAAAAAGGCAAATAAGTAAACGGCGTTCTAAAAATGGCGCTAACCAACGGGGAATGGCGCCCACTAAATTAGGCGTGAGGGTATTGGAAGTCTCTGAGTTAACAGCTTCTGAATTAGAAGGTTTGCCTAACATGGCCACTGGTAGTCCTTTAAACGAATGCGGCCATTGTGCAATAAAATGCCTTCATCTGCTAATTTGTCTTTTTGCACCCGCCACGCTTCACTTTCTTCTGGGAAACTGATCTTGCCTTGCGCGTTAATTACGCGGTGCCAAGGTAGGCTAGAATCTTTTGGCAGGTGTTTTAGTGTACGTCCAACCCAGCGGGCAGAACTTGGACGGCCAGCTAAGCGAGCTAGTTGGCCGTAGGTGGCGACATTACCAGTAGGAATTGCGGCAATGAATTGATAGAGGGTTTCTTCAGCAGTCATGCATCTAATGATATAGAAGAAAGCCTATAAACGTAAACCACCATCACACTCAATAATACGGCCAGTGTAATAATCGTTCTCAAAAATAAACGCGGCAGAATGTGCAATCTCATCTGGCTTACCCATGCGCTTTAAAGGAATGCCCGCAGCCATTTTCGCTAATGCTTCTGGTTTCATACTCTTTGTCATTTCGGTTTCAATGAAACCGGGTGCGATTGCAGCGACTCGAATGTTTTGGCGCGCCAGCTCCTTCGCCCAAGTAACTGTCATTGCAGCAACACCTGCTTTAGCGGCTGAATAGTTACTCTGGCCCATGTTTCCAGCCCTAGAGATACTGGAAATATTGATGATGCAGCCAGCGCAATCGGTATTCGTTGAATCATTTTTGGCTTGAGCTTGCTTGATCATTTGAATCGAAGCTTCGCGGGCGCATAAGAAAACACCGCTCAAATTCACATCAATCACGGCTTGCCACTGTGGCAGTGAAAGCTTAGATATTTCATCGCCCTTGGCTTTAACCATTAAACCATCACGAAGAATTCCAGCATTATTAATCAGGCCGTCAAGGCTGCCCATCTGATTAGGAATTGCAGCGAATGTTTCTTCAACTTGCTGCTCATCGGCAACATTGCATTGAAAAAAAGTGGCTTTACGGCCGGTTGCTTCTACTTGAGCTTTGGTTTCTTCCATTTGATTTAAGCTAAGATCAATAATGGCAATATCAGCCCCGCGGTTGGCTAAATAAACGGCCATAGCGCGGCCTAAGCCTTGGCCAGCGCCAGTGATCGCTATGACTTTATTGGTTAATTGCATCGTATTTCCCTGAAAGATGAAAGATAGGTTCAAAGTCGTTATCAAATAATGACATTATAGACAGCTTGAGCCAGCAAAGAAGGTCGATGTGGAAATTAGCTAAAAGGGTTTAATAATCAGCCCAAGTCATGAATGAGTAGACGATTCTTTACTAAATATAATGATGAAATGAGTTTAGCCATCGTTCGTTGATCTTGAAATAACCTGAGCTGAACCCATTTAAAGAAGGTATTCACTCACTTTATTAATTTAGTGCTTTTAATTTAAATGTAGGAGGGCCTATGCCTTTATTATTGATTTTTATAGTTATTCCCTTAATAGAACTGGCTGTTATTTTAAAAGTGAATAGTTTTATTGGCATTGGCTGGACTCTGGGTCTAATCGTTATTACTGCATTTTTCGGTGTACGCCTATTAAAGCAGCAAGGTATTAGTACATTATTACGGGCTAATCAGAAAATGCAGCAAGGGCAAATGCCCGCGCAAGAATTGGCTGAAGGGTTTTTATTAGCCCTAGCAGGGGCATTATTGTTAACCCCTGGTTTTGTGACAGACGCGGTTGGTTTTACATTATTAGTTCCCGCGACTCGTAAAGCTTTGGTACACAAGGTGATTGCTTTTATCGCACCACGTATGATGTCGAATACCAGCTTTCAATCGACTAATGATTTTCAGGGCGGTCCTTTTAAAGATGTTCATTCTCACCCTGACTCACAAAGCAGTCATGAAAATATTACAATTGAAGGGGCATATACTAAAGTCGATAGTACGAAAGACGATAAGTAGTTTATTTTTGACTGGGCGTTGAATTCTCAGCGAAAGCCCCTATAAATTAACCATCTATTTTTGATAGAGGCCCTAAGTCAAACTCAGGGCCTCTGTTTTACCTTATTTGATCCGAAGAATTGGGATCTAAACCGTTGGAGAGTCTCGTAAATGAAAATCCGTCCACTACATGACCGTATAGTTGTTCGCCGTAAAGAAGAAGAAACTGCAACTGCAGGTGGCATTATTTTACCAGGGGCTGCTGCTGAAAAACCAAATCAAGGTGAAGTGATCTCTGTGGGCACAGGCCGTATTCTTGATAACGGTTCAGTACAGGCACTAGCCGTTAAAGAAGGCGATATTGTCGTTTTTGGTAAGTACTCCGGTCAAAATACCATCGATATCGACGGTGAAGAATTATTGATTTTGAATGAAAGTGACATCTACGGCGTTATTGAAGCGTAATAATTACACTCACTTTTTTATTGCATAAACAAATTTTAAGGAAAGATCATGGCTGCTAAAGACGTATTATTTGGTGATAGCGCACGCGCAAAGATGTTGGCTGGTGTAAACATATTGGCAGACGCGGTACGCGTTACTTTGGGGCCTAAAGGTCGTAACGTTGTTTTAGAAAAATCTTTTGGCGCTCCAACCATTACTAAAGATGGTGTATCTGTAGCACGTGAAATCGAACTGAAAGATAAGTTCGAAAACATGGGTGCACAAATGGTTAAGGAAGTTGCTTCTCAAGCTAACGACCAAGCCGGTGACGGAACAACGACTGCAACTGTTTTAGCACAAGCAATTATCAATGAAGGTTTGAAGTCGGTTGCCGCTGGCATGAATCCAATGGATCTAAAACGTGGTATCGATAAAGCGACGATTGCGGTTGTTGCATCGATTAAAGAGCAGGCTCAGCCTTGTTTAGATACTAAAGCAATCGCTCAGGTAGGGACTATCTCTGCCAATGCTGATGAGACTGTTGGTCGTCTAATCGCAGAAGCGATGGAGAAAGTCGGCAAAGAAGGCGTAATTACTGTTGAAGAAGGCAAAGGCCTTGAAGACGAATTAGATGTTGTAGAAGGCATGCAGTTCGATCGTGGTTACTTATCTCCGTACTTCATCAATAACCAAGAAAAAATGACCGTAGAAATGGAAAATCCATTAATTCTATTGGTTGATAAGAAAATTGATAACCTGCAAGAATTGTTACCGATTCTAGAAAGCATTAATAAGTCTGGTCGTCCGTTATTAATCATTGCCGAAGATGTTGAAGGCCAAGCGCTAGCAACATTGGTAGTGAATACTTTACGCGGTACGTTCAAAGTTGCTGCTGTTAAAGCGCCTGGTTTTGGTGATCGTCGTAAAGCAATGTTGCAAGATCTTGCAATCTTGACCGGTGGTCAGGTGATTTCTGAAGAGTTGGGTATGTCACTAGAAACAGCTGAACTTTCTACTTTAGGTACGGCCAGTAAGGTTGTTATCGATAAAGAAAATACTGTCATTGTTGATGGTGCGGGTACTGAAGCGACTGTTTCTACTCGTGTTGATCAAATTCGTGCAGAAATCGAGACATCTACTTCTGATTACGATGTTGAAAAATTACAAGAACGTGTTGCTAAACTTGCCGGCGGTGTTGCCGTGATCAAGGTAGGTGCAGGTTCTGAAATGGAAATGAAAGAAAAGAAAGACCGTGTAGATGATGCACTGCACGCAACTCGCGCAGCTGTTGAAGAAGGTGTTGTTGCCGGTGGTGGTGTTGCCTTGGTTCGCGCATTATCTTCGGTAACGGTTACTGGCGATAACGAAGATCAAAATGTTGGTATTGCTTTGGCACTTCGCGCGATGGAAGCTCCAATCCGTCAAATCGCGGGTAACGCCGGCGCTGAAGGTTCCGTGGTTGTTGATAAAGTTAAATCGGGTGAAGGCAGCTTTGGTTTTAACGCTAGCACAGGTGAATATGGCGATATGATTGCTATGGGTATTCTAGACCCTGCTAAAGTAACGCGAGCTTCTCTACAAGCCGCTGCGTCTATCGCAGGCTTGATGATTACAACCGAAGCGATGGTTGGCGATGCGCCGGCTGAAGAAGGCGCTGCTGGCGGTATGCCTGATATGGGCGGTATGGGTGGTATGCCTGGCATGATGTAATCACTTTGTGATTCATTGGCCCTGAGCTTCTCGTTATTACGAGGAACTCATACTAAAAGCCGTATCTCTTATAAATACTTATTCTCTTACGAAAGGGGTATTTATCAAGAGTGCGGCTTTTTTAGTTGTCAGATATGAAAAACTCGAATATTTGCGTGGATTTATGTTAATTAGGTAGCTTGTGATGTTGAGTTCCAAGAGGGAGCGTGATTTCATAGTGTTTCAATCTAAGCCAGATTCAATACGGCTTTAAAGTGAAAATAATGCAACATAGAAACATAATAAGCGTATGGCATTAATAAAGACGGCTTCATTCCCTTCAGATCAACATGCTTGGTCATCACAGCTAGATCAAAAAGTTTTGTCTTCCTGGGTGACTCTTAAAAGCAAAGCCATTGAGCTACCGGCTCATTTTTTGGCACGCCCTGAATTATCGAAGAAGCTCTCTCAAGGAAAGGCTATTACGTGGCTAGTAGCGCCTGCAGGCTATGGTAAAAGTGTGCTTTTGAGCGACTGGTACAGCCAGCAAGTAAGTCGGCACGATACTTTAGGTATATGGCTTACCTTAGATAGTAAAGATAATCATGTGGCTTTTCTTTTGCGGCATTTATTGGAAGTCGCGAATAAACTGATTTCGGGTATAGCGACGGATGCCTTAGCTCATTGGCAAGCAACAACGAACCAGGGCACGCTCGATAGTGATGAGGTATTGCTGCTCTTTTTAAGCGAGCTTGCAGATTTGGATTCTTCGCTGGTATTCGTGCTGGATAATATTCATGAAATTGAAGATCCAGCAGCCTGGCATGTGATTCAGTCTTTAATGACTCAATTACCGAGTAATGTTCGTTTGTTAATGGCGTCACGCTATGTTCCTAATGCTCTCGGGCGCTTAAGGTTAGACCCTAGGTTAGCGTTTATAAAACAGCAAGATTTAGCCTTTAACTTTCAACATGTTAATAGTTGGTTACAGCAAGCAGGTATTGCAGACCAGCAACAAGCTCTTAATTTAATGCAACGAATGCAGGGCTGGCCTGCGGGGTTGGGGCTATGGTTAGCGTGTCGAGAGAACAATGCTTGGCCAGAAAGTCTGGGTTTTGAGAGAGAGCAGCTTGCCGACTATCTAATGGGTGAGGTCCTTTCAGGGCTTGAGCCTCAATTAAAAGAGTTCTTAATCCGTATTGCTCCTTTAACGAGCTTCAATGAACCGTTATGTAATGAAGTCTTAGGGATAGAAGATAGCCTTTATTGGATTCAGCAGCTTATTCATCACAATATCTTTATCGATAGCATTGATCAGCGGTCAGGGTGGTTTAGTTTACACCCCTTACTGGCTGATTTATTAAGTCAGTACAGCAGTGAACAAGAACGTATAAAAACCCATCTAGCGGCGTTTCATAGTCTCAAACAGCAAGGCTTTAGGGTTGAAGCACTAGAGCATGCTCGCTTAGGTAAATTAACCCAAGAAGCTGCATTATGGATTGAAGTTGAGGTTGATCGCATTATTGCCGACCTAGACTTCGCGACAGTACTCGCGTGGTGTGACTTTGTCGGTGATGATATTATCAGCGGCTCTGCTCGCTTACAGCTTATGCAGATCTGGAGTTTGTTATTAACCTATCAATATTCAGCGGTAGGGCTATTAATTAATCAGTTGGATACTCACAGAATAGAGCGTGAGTACCCAGGACAACTATTGGCATTACGCGGCTTTATCGCGCGAGGTGAAGGAGATTATCCACAGGCTCGTAGCTTGTGTGAATTAGCCTTGCAGGAGCTGCCCGAAGATCGCTTCCCAATTCGAGCGTTAATGTGTTCTACCTTATGTAATATTGAATTGGTTAGTCTGAATCCTGAAGGGGCTAGGCTCTGGAATCGCTTAGCCATCGATATTGCGCGTCAGAATCAAGCCATCGGGCTAGAGGCATTAGCCTTGTTTGATTACGCCAGGGTTGAGCAGTATCGTGGCCATATCCAGCGCAGCGCTGACGTGGTGAACCAAGGTTTAGAGCTAACATTACGTTTGCCACAGCAAGTACGATTATTTCCTCGGGCTCGATTAACGATTTATCGGGGGTTTATGCGCTGGTTACAGGGCGATATTGAAGGTGCTCGACAGGATGCTTATGTCGGTATTAATGAAGCTAATCGTTGTCGAGACGTTACTGTTCTTTATGGTTATAGCTTATTAGCACTTATTCATATTCTTGAGCAGCAAGGTGAGGCAGCGCTTGCGGTACTAGGGGAAGCTGAACGCTTAATGCAACGCTGGAAGGTATCTGAACAAGTCTATCAAAATTGGATCGGTCTTGTTAAAGCAAATACTTGGATGGCCGTTGGTAAATGGAATCGAGCGCAAGAATGTTTAGATGCAGTCACGCATAATCAAGCTGAACTGGGAGCTAATCATGCTGAGTTATTTCCAATGCAGTCAGGTTTACATTGTTTAACCCATGCGCGCTTATTATTTCAGAAAAAAGATTATGCCAGTGTGATTCATCTGCTAGACGGCGGTATGTTAAAGGAGCAAGCAAGTATTATTCGGCTGTTAGGAACGTTCTTCAAAGCAGTAGCCTGTGCTTTGAAGAATGATCTCAGTGAGGCCAAGAAAGTTTGGCAGCAAGGTTTGGATTTTGCCGAACAAGAAAAAATCCAGTTGGATTTAAGTCAACTTATTTCTGCGACTATTGCCGGGCAGGATGATCTCACCTCCAGTCTGTCAGTGAGAGCGATATTGCAAATAGATGCTAAACCAGCGAAGCGACCAGAGCCGCTTAAGCCCGTAATTAATGTGTCTTCAGGCTTAAGTGCTAGAGAATTAGAAGTGCTTGGCCTGATTGCTGAAGGCTATGCAAATCAAGAGATTGCAGATCAATTATTTATCTCTTTGCATACAGTCAAAACCCACGCGCGTAAAATTAATGTGAAGTTAGGGGCTAAAAGCCGTACTCAAGCGATTGTTAGGGCGCGAGAGTTAGCGGTTATTCAATAATTCTATTTAGCCTTAGCTGGTTTATCAATAATAATCACCATTTTAAAAGTAGTGTTATTCGCAATTTCTAATTTAATTGCCTACTCTGAATAATGAACTTATATATTTTTCTTAATTTAGAGTAAGAGGTTGGCATGGCTGCTAGCTATTCCGTAATTGTGCTTGGATGCGATAATGATTTGCACCTGGAGCAGCATCTTGATGAATCATTTGAAGCGCTGGTAACCAGTGATAAGGCTGCTTGTCTCGATGCGTTAGATGATAAAAACTATCAGTTAGTCTTAGTTGATATAACTTGCCCAACTATTTCTGCATTTGATACCTGTAAAGAAATCAAAGAGTCTTTTCAAGTCCCCGTTATCTTTGTCAGTTCAGTAGACAATAATGAAGAGCGCTTGGCTGCCTATGATTGTGGTGCGGATGATTATTTAGGCATTGATGATCTTAAAGCTGAGCTTCATGGTCGATTAGAACGAATCGTCATGAACAAAATTGCCAACGATCAATTAAAAATGCAATTGGCACAGGCTAATGAAATGGCATTTATTGCCATGTCAGATACCAGTGATTTAGGCGTTAATATTCAGTTTTTATTGGATGTATCACGCTGTAATAATCTCGATGAGCTGGGCATGCGTTTATTTCAAGCCTTAAAATCGTATGGAATTAGTTGCAGTTTGCAGCTACGCGGTCAGGTAGCTGTGAAAAATATGGAAGCCACGGGGATGGCAAAGCCATTAGAATCCAAGTTGCTGTCTGAAATGAAAGACCAAGGGCGCTATGTCGATTTTGCTCATCGATCAGTCATGAATTATGAATCAGTTTCTTTATTAGTAAGAAATATGCCTATTGAAGATGAGAAAAAATACGGCGCGATAAAAGATAATGTGTTTTCTTTATTACAAGGAGCAGATGCGCGTATTAAAGCATTAGATACGTTAGAAAACTTGGCCTTGGAAAGGAATCTAGTCCGTAGTTTAACGCTTAAAATGAAAGATTTAATGTCATCAGTGGATGAAAGCTATCAAGTTGTAATGAAGGATATTGCGAGTGTTGTTGATGATATGGCTGACAATATCGAAACGTCGATGCAATATCTTGGTATGGACGAGGTGCAGGAGAAAAGCTTACAGACAACCATTGAGAATGCGATTTTAAGTACCAATAAAATATTTAACGATGGTTTAAATTTAGATAAAGATTTACATCAATTCTTAGTTCACATCGATTCGTTATTTAAAACGGATAAGATTAATCCTGAAAAAATGAAAAAAATTATAGAGAGCCTAGAGCAGCTCTCTTAATCAACCCGCTAATTCAAATGCCTGAGTGATTTTCTGACAATACGCCTAAAAAGATTAGGATGTTGGCAGCTGATTTTCTTCAGTGCATTTGTCATGACCCCCCATGTCTACTAACCAAGGTGGGTTTGGTCTTACACGTTCAATAACAAAATCCACAAAGCTACGTACTTTCGCTGATAGGTGGCGGTTACTCGCATAGAGTGTGTGAATAGGATAAGCCTCAAATGGCCAATTACACAATAAGGGAACTAAGTTTTTACTTTTAATTGCTGAAGCGGCAATTAAAACAGGGAGTGCCGCAATGCCTGCTCCGGCTAAGGTTAACGTGTAAAGGCTGGACATGTCGTTGACTTGTAAGCGAGGCTTAAAGTTAAAAGTATGCTCTTGTTTCTCGGGTCCAATTAACGTCCATTGACTACGACTTGAAGTAGCAATTATTTGATGATCTTTGAGATCGTCTGGATGGGTAGGTTTGCCAAATTTAGCAATGTAATCTGGACTTGCACACACCATGGCGGTTACGTCTCCCAAATAACGGCCAATTAAAGAAGAGTCTTCAAGTTGGCCTACCCTAAATGCAACATCGATACTGTCTTGAACCAAATCTAATAATTGGTCACTGAGCACTAAATCAATATTCACTAGTGGATAGAGTTCCATATATTCAGCAACGAGACCCGATAAAACAGTCGAGCCAAATAATACGGGTGCAGTAATGCGTAAAGTACCCGTTGGCGTACTTTGCATTTGAGTTACTGCGATATTAGCTTCTTCGATTTCAGCAAGAATACGAGCACAGTGAGCATGATAGGCGCTACCGGTATCGGTTAAGCTGAGGCTTCTTGTCGTACGTTGAATTAACCGTACTCCTAAGCGTTCCTCTAGCTGGGTGATTTTACGGCTAACAGTGGACTTTGGTAGCCCTAACGCTTTGGCTGCTCCAGTAAAACTACCGGACTCAACCACGCGGACAAAAATTGCCATTTCATTTAAATCGAACTCTTCTCGTTTACCGATTAGCATTCTTGTTTCGCCTTAAGCTAGATGACCCTAGTGAATAGCTAATGTGAGGGTCGAATGATAATAAACAACCCTTGAGGCTGATTTAATTAGAGGCTCTAGAGGTGGAGCTGGAGATCTCATCCTAGTTTGCTTTTATTGTGGTGACGAATTGCACTGATGCTTGCACTTGTCGATACCAGATAGGGCACTGCATAGGTCAGAATCATTTTTATAATTCGATCTAGAGGCATATCGAGGGCGAACAAAGCATCGCCATGGTTAATAATGGCCAATATTGATCCGACAATTAATGATGTTTTTAGCGATCGCTTAATAACTTCTCGCTCTAATGCAATATCCCACCAAGATCTATCTGCTCTAGACAATTGAGATTTCCTATTCAAGTTTATAAATTTTTCTTTATGCCAAATAGGATGATTGTCGGTAATCCGGTTCGGTCTTCCTTTTTAGTATAGTCAGTATTGTATTCATAACTTGTGATATTGCCTTGGTTATAAAGATTCAATATCTCTGTTAGCTAATATCAAGTTGAGTAATAAATTAATGTCTATATAAACTGAATGTTGGCGTGGATTATTTGGGTATGAGTTTAAAGTCTTTCTAGAATTACTTGGGTTATTGCATCTTGTACCGCCTTTTCTTGACCGATAGGGGGGTGTAATTTTGTCTGCAACTCCAGTCTTCCCTCTATCTCTTCTAACTGCTTTGGAACATCAATCCGCAAGTGCTGTCCTGCGGCAAAAAAGACAGGGTAAATATTGATTAGATTGAAGCCCTGCTGAGATAGCCGCTCGCAGACTTGCTCAAGACTCGGTTCACACAGCTCCAAATAAGCGAGCTCCACGATAACGGGTACCGAGGATTTATCCCCATACTGCTTTATTGCTTGGGTCATGTCCTTAAATGGGGTTTGCCATTGAGGATCACGACTACCGTGTGCTAATAAGATGTTGGCAGTTTTTAAATTCATAAAATACATTTCAGCGTGTTCGAATGATTGAGAGTATACATTTATATTACTAAAATTTGATATGTTATCAGTCGATATATTGGATTTGTCTATATCGATATACTTGTTGTCTAAACGAACTAAACTAGAAAAACTTACTTGAAATCATACATTTAGCTGAGAACATTAGAAAACAAAGTCGTATGGAAAAGTAACAATGTGACATATTAAACGTACTAAAGCAGAAGAAAAAATAACTAAAAAATGACGGGTGAAAATGGTCTGTAGTTTTCTGTTATTTCGGTTTGAAAAGAGAGAGAAAACTAGCTAATACTTATAGTGAATCATTTGTTTATATATAGGTAGTTCAGTCATATGAGCATCAGTCGCCAGCAGGTTGGTCGTTTTTTATACGAATTTGAAGATGAATATCAAGTCACTTATGTTAACTTCTCTAGAGCTAATGAGTTGGCAGATGCGCAGTTAATCATGACGCTTGAGCGAGGGTGTGAAAGGCAGACGTTCGCTTTTTCACAGCCGAACTTTAATGATATTGAGCGAAATCTCATTACTTCAAAGGGAGTCTATGTCGCGAGTTTGAAAAACTCTCCTTTATCGCCACATAGGGTAGAGGTTGGTGACCTAGAGGGAGGTTTTGCCTACTTTACGGCTAAGAATGTAAAGAATATAACGCCCACAGCGTAGGTTTCGTGAAAGCCTTTTATTAAATAGCTTTTAGTTCAGAAATGAATTTAACCCACAAATAAAAAGCAATGCTTAGCAGCATTGCTTTTTTGTGTACGAACGCTAATGGTCCATGTCTGGACCGTGACGATTAAAATAGCTGAAGTACCAAAGCTGCAGTTTCACAATAGTCTTTTTCTTTCACGTCATTCTTTTGCTTGGCTTGCTGAGATTTAATAAAGGTATAGCTATTCGGCGAGCCTTTGCAGATATTCACGCCCAGTACATTATTTTGTGACTTCACAAACAAATTCATACTTACGTCACCCCGGGTTCTAGAGCGTAGATGGACTTTCTTCGGAGAAATTGTATAGGATTTTATGCCGTCTTTTGCTGTGACGTTCATGCTTTGCCCTGGTGGGGCGTTAACAAAAGTCGCATCGTCACGAATTTCTATACTGGTCCAGTTACTATCAGTTTGCACTTCCAGTTCATAGATCTGCTCAGCGGCAATCGCTGATTGAAATGTAGCAATAGACAATAAGCTAGCAAATAAAAATCGGTTCATTGTGTCTTCCCTGATCGTGCTGGGTGGGCGAATTTAAATTTAGTCTTAGTTATATAGTAGACGTTTTTTAGAACGTCAAACTGTTCAAAGTAATAGATGTTGCAATTAATGAGCGTTCACACCTTCAAACCGGCAGTATTCAAAGGCTTATTTTCAGGTGCCTATCTAGAAAAATTAACTAAGTGATTCTTCAGTTGATTGCTGCATTAACTACACAAGTGAGCTTATGCAATCGAGGAAACCCAACGGTCATGGGCGAAGTAGGTACATTTGTTCTATAAAAGTTTAATTATTGTTACGTATTGTAACTTTAGACGGGGGGCGTAAGATGGCGAAAATTTAGTATCAAACACATTATTGAAAGGCCTACCTATGAAATCTATACAGAGCATAATTTTTTCGTTCGGTTTATTATTCAGCTTACTGCTTAGTAATGTTCTTTATGCTCAAGATGCTGCTTTAGGCGATTGGTATACAGTTGATGATGATACGGGAGAGATAAAAAGTTTGGTTACGCTGTCTCTTGCAGAAAACGGTACGATGGTGGGGGTAATTACTAAAGTATTGAAGCAAAGTACTGCCGATGGTCTTTGTGATAAATGTGAGGGTGATCTGAAGGGACAACCAATAGAGGGAATGCAGTTTATTTGGGGTGTCGAACGCACAAGTGAAGGACAATGGGAAGACGGTAAATTAGTAGACCCAGAGTCAGGCACTGTTTATAGCGGAAACCTTAGTATTGCAGATAATCCTCAAGAGCTTGAAGTTCGTGGCTATGTTGGATTTTCTTTATTTGGACGTTCGCAAACTTGGCAGCGTAATAGCGTGAAAACAGAAGTGAAGTAAGGCCTGAAGCTCTTGTGAAGGCCTATCTGGTTAGCAGCAAAAGACAGTGGGGATCAGGCGTTTAATTTATTATCTTCAAAGATGATATTTACACCTGAATGATCAGTCCGCTAAAGGCTAGTAATGGTTACTAATTACTGTATTATCGCAGGCAAAATAACAAAAAATTACATTATCGGGGATTGAAATGTATCTAAGTATTCGCACCGCCATTGTGGCACTGATTCTAATCACCTTAACGGGTTGCAGCTCTATTTATAGAACTACCGGTTGGTTTGCTTATGATTTTGCCGAAGATTATGCAATGCCGTACGTCATGAAAACAGATGATACGGAAATGGGCTGCGCAATGAGCGAAAGCATGACTCCTATGCTAATGGCTTTTAGTGAATTAACTTGGTCTCCTGACCGCCTAGCAACTTCTATGTATATGCAGGCGGGTGCTTGTGCCGAAGCAAAAGCGAATGAAGAAGGCTTAAGCTACCTACGTGCTTATAAAGCGCAGAATATCGGCGAAGCAAAAGATGCTCGAATTCGTCAAAAACGTTTGTTTGCTCTAGCAGCAAGCCGCCAATATAAAGGTTATAAACATTTGCTTGCAGAATTTGGTGAGCCGGGTGAAACGTGTCCAGATATGGACGAAGAAGAAGAGTTCTTCTGGCTGCTTGGTCTTGTTAGTGGCCTTCAAGCCGTGATGAGTGATGTGCGTGGCCAAGGTGAAGTAGGTGTGCCAAAAGATATCGCAATGAAGTCCGTTCGTGGAAGTCAGTGTTTAGATACTAAACGTTGGTGGGGTATGCCGATGGCAATGCAAGCAGCCGTTTGGACAATGATGCCTGATAATGCACCAGACGGTGTGGATCCTTGGCAGGCACTTGCGGATGCAAGTGAGATGGCGGGTGATGTGGGTGTTCGCTTAGCTCAAGCCGTTGAAGTTGTTATTGCTGATGGTTCAGGTAATGAAGAGCGTCTACGTGATGCCATTCGTCGCCATGCTCAATCCGTTAAAACCACGCCTTCTAACGCTCAATACCGCATGCTAGACATCGTAGCGCATCAACAAGTATTAGCAGTATCTGATCGTCTATGGACAGAGGCTACTGGCAGTCGAACACCGATAGGCAGTTTAGGAACCTTCTGGGATGATGTATCTCCTGCAGAAGAAGCTTTAGACATTGATGATTTATTAGAGGATTAATAGAATGCGTACATTTTTACTTTTTGCCCTGTTGTTGCCTTCTTTGGTATTGGCGCAGATTCCTCAATCAAAATCGTTAACGAAGTTGAGTATTTGTGTATTTGACCCTCTCGGTGCTAACGGTTCATTGTTTAATACAATGAAAGACTACCGTACGGTCGCGTTTGATTGGGGTGTTGATTTAGAACCTCGTGCTTATACCGATGAAAAAATTGCGGTTGATGACTTTAAAGCAGGTCAGTGTGACGCTGCATTAGTCACGGGTGCGCGTGCTCGTCCGTTCAATAAATTCACAACAACGATTGAAGCCATTGGCGCCATTAGTGATGAAGCGATGCTGCGTAAATTACTCGCAACTATTTCAAGCCCTAAGGCTGCTAAGTACATGCGTGAAGGTCAGTATGAGGTTGCGGGCATTATGCCAGCAGGACCTATTTACTTATTCACCCGTGATAAAGCGATTGATACGCTTGAAGAATTATCGGGAAAACGCATCGCGACCATCGACTATGATGAGCCTTCAATCTTTATGGTGAATCATATTGGTGCATCGATGGTGCCTTCCAATTCAGCGAACTTCTCGGGAAAATTCAATAATGGCAGTGTTGATATTGCCTATGCACCGGCAGTGGCTTACAAACCCTTAGAGCTTTATAAGGGCTTAGAAGACAATGGCGGTATATTGCGATTTGTTTTAGCGTATATGGATTTTCAGATTATCCTTCGTGCGGACAAGTTTCCAGCAGGCTTTGCTCAAAAATCACGAACTGCCGTTGCCGGTTACTTTGATCGTGTAAATGAATTCGTTGAAAAAGAAACTAAAGAAATTGATCCTAAATACTGGATCGACTTATCGGACGATGTAAAGCAGCAGTACGGTGGTATGTTGCGTGATGTGCGTATTAAATTACGTGATAAAGGTGTTTACGATGGTAAAATGTTAAAATTGATGCGCAAATTACGTTGTAAAACGAACCCAACAGCAGCAGAATGTGTTGAAAAACTAGAATAGAAAATAGTTTAAGTTTCTATAATAAATATAAAAAAGTAATACTCGAACATAGGTATCTACCATGATCCAGACCCTTCGCTTGGCGAATCGAACTGGCTTTGAATGGCTGGCAGCAATGCCCGCCTTTTTGGTTTTAATTTTTGTCATTCTATTAAATACCAGTCACGCAACTCACGCCCAGTTATTAAAATTGGGAGAGAATGTATGGGATGGGTATTTTCTATTGAGGTCTGATCCTGTTCAGCCCAGTTGCGAAATTAATGGTGATATAGATACTCAGCTTACACGTTTAATCGCTGAAAACGCCGCGCCAGTCGAGGAAGACGAATGGGATTTGTTTGATGATGATCCTGAACCTATTGATGAAGGGCTATTACGTCAATCCTTGGTTAATGCACAGGCGGTTTGCCAGACTAAGCATCAGACTTTTGAGCAGACGGTTGATCGT
>Ga0209396_1001177_pt1 | contig 29714 bp, 26 predicted proteins | sample GOMGulsemesocosm_6_FD_184638 | JGI IMG/M metagenome (GOLD analysis project Ga0209396, IMG submission 184638) | Methane-oxidizing microbial communities from mesocosms in the Gulf of Mexico - GOM8C Gulf of Mexico (SPAdes) (version 2) | ecosystem: Environmental > Aquatic > Marine > Cold seeps... | reverse complement strand
GACTATTGTTTACCAGCGCCAACGGTTGATGATATCTTAACCATTACTTATGCGTGTAGTGCAGATTTAACTATTCGCGCCCAAGCAATGACACCTGAAGAATTAGACAGTTCTTGTCAGAAAATGGCTGGTATGAATGATAAGTTCCATGACTTTTTCAACACAGGCAACCAAGCAGTAGCAAATGATACTAACGCTAAGCTTGAAGTGATTGTGTATGCTTCACCTGAAGATTATGAAGAGTATGGCTACGACTTCTTTGGACATGGTACTGACAATGGCGGCATGTACCTAGAGGGTGATCCGTCTGTTGAAGGTAATGTTGCACGTTTTCATGCAATGCAATGCCCTGCTAGCTGGGTAGGTTATTCTTGTGAAGCTGCAGGTGATGTTTATAACCTAGAGCATGAATATACTCACTACTTAGACGGTCGTTATAACTTATACGGCGCTTTCCAATACCATGACAATACAACGTCTTGGGCTGAAGGTATGGCTGAGTACTTAGCAAACGGCGTAGGTTACCAGCGTAGTTTAGATAGTGTGAATGGCGACGACATTCCATCGCTTTACACTATTTTATTTACTGATTATGATCTTCCAGATTTATATCCGTGGAGCTACTTTGCTATGCAATATTTAGCATTAGAGCGTCCTGACACTGTAGTAACACTTTCAACGGCACTTCGTTCACCTGATAATGCTTTATTTCAAGCTGCGCTAAATAATGTTGCTGAAACTGATGGTACAGGTTTCCCTGATTGGGTTGCTGCAAATACTGGTGCTACAGCGCCTCCTCCACAAGTATTGCCACCAGCAAATACTTTTGGTAGCTGTGATTTAGTTTATCAATATAGTAAAGATGCAAGTGTAACTGCTGCAGTTTCACTTACCAATACCACTGATACACCTGTTACGCTTTATTTAGTAAACGGTGTTACTGGTCAACTTGACTACTCTGCTCCATTACAAGTGTTAGGTTTAGGTGATAGTTACACTGCGGAAAATCATGCAAATGGCGATCGTATCGCAGTAACTGACAACTATAAAAATTGTTTAGGTGTTGCTGTCTTAACTGAAAATAATAATAGTTATGACGTTGATGCTGAAATGGTTGTTGATGCTGTTAGCGTTGAAATTATTCCAGCTACTAATACTTTTGGCACTTGTGATTTAACTAATGCATACGACCGTTCTGCTGACGGAGCTGCAATCAGTGTTACTAATACAACTAACAGTCCAGTTAACTTATACTGGGTAAGCAGTTCTACTGGTGAGCCAAACTTAAGCAATAACTATAAAACCTTAAACAATGGTGACACATACAGTGCAGACTATTGGGCACAAGGTGATCGCTTAATGGTTGCCGATAGCAGTGACAACTGTTTAGGTGTTGCGGTATTAACACAAGCTGAAAATACTTATGTTATCGATGCTGAATCATTTTTACCTGTAGATCCTACTGATCCAACAGACCCTACTGATCCAACAGACCCTACTGATCCAACGGACCCTACTGATCCAACAGACCCTACTGATCCAACAGACCCTACTGATCCAACAGACCCTACTGATCCAACGGACCCTACTGATCCAGTAGACCCGACCGACCCAGTAGACCCAACGGTTCCTACCATCCCATCTAACCCAGGTATGTGTGGCGCTGATACAATTATTGAGCAAGAGCTAACATTCAACCAAGTAGAATGTGTGAATGTTTCTGGATCTTCTTCATTTTATATCTTCGTTCCTGCTGATAATACTGAAGTAACAATCTCTACCGAAGGTGGCTCAGGTGAATTAGCAATATATGCAACCCAAGAGACTTGGGCTAATAGCAGTAATTATCAATTTGCCTCAAATAATTCAGGTACAAGCCAGTCGGTTACTTTTACAGCAAATAAAGATTGGTTATATGTAGCATTAGATGCTGGCAATAGTGACGCTGCAGAAGTTAGCTTTTTAGTGGCGACTGATACATCATTATTCCCATCTACAGGTGGTGGTAGTGATATTCCTGATGATGGCTTCCCTACTGATGCAACTCGTTTCATTGGTTTAAATGGTAACGCTTTAGTTGAACGAATTGCGCTATCACATCCACAAAATGTTAGCCCTATCTACAACATTAGTGGTCTTGATGCTACACAGGTTTATTCTGAAGCAAACATGATAGCAATAGCTAATGCTATTAATGATCGTGCGCCAGGCTATACCGGTGAAGATGCTACTGGTTTAGAAGCATTATTCTACTTCTTACGCGGTTCATACTATGTATCATTTTCACACCCTGATGATGTTCCTGTTTATACTAGCGAAGTAAAAGAGACAATTAAAACTGCTTTACGTGCTTTCTTTAGTAACAGTAGCGCTTGGACAGCTAGTGAATCTAACGGTAGCGTATTAAAAGAAGCATTAATTACCGTTGATTCAGCCGGCTTAGGTGCCGATTTTAACGATATTACTATTCGTGTATTAACTGATTACAATGATGATTGGGCTTCAAGCTTTAGTATGAATGCTGCGGCTAACTCAGTTTTCACCACTTTATTCCGCGCACAATGGGATGATGCAATGAAAGCAATATTTATCGCTGATGACAATATTTTAGATGTTTTATTTAACTTCCAAAATACACATCGTGATTTAATCGGCACTGACGCTGAATATGTATTGCTAAATGCAGTGAATGAAATGGCGCGTTTATACCATATAGATGAGTTATTCCCACGCGTTAAATCATTAGTTAAGTCAGTACTTGATAGCTCGAGTAAAAGTGATGAAACAAAAGCGTTATGGATTAAAGCAGCAAGTATGTCTGATTACTACGATCGCGCGGATTGTGGTTACTACGATATTTGTGGTTTTGCCTACACCCTAGAAGCTGAAACATTAACATTTAATTATAAATGCTCTGATAGCTTAAAGATTCGTGCACAGCAAATGTACAACGACCAAGCCGCTTGGATTTGTGAAGTTTTAGGTAATCAAGAAACTAACTTCCACTCAATATTAGGTAGTGGTTATCAACCTGTTGCTGATGACAATAACGCTGCTTTAGAATTAGTTATTTTCAACTCTTCAGCTGATTACAAAACTTATGCTGGTCAGTTCTTCGGTATCGATACCAACAATGGTGGTATGTATTTAGAAGGAGCGCCTATCAATGAGAAAAACCAAGCTCGATTTATTGCTTATGAAGCTGAGTGGATGCAACCTGAATTTCATGTATGGAACTTACAGCACGAATACGTTCACTACTTAGATGGTCGCTTCGATTTGTATGGTGATTTCCAACTAGGCATGACAGCAAGCACTGTTTGGTGGTCTGAAGGTTTAGGTGAGTATATTTCTCAAGGTGATGGTAACGACTATGCTATTTCCGTTGGTCAATCACAGGAAGTATCATTATCTGAAATTTTTAAAAATGATTACAACTCAGGTCAAACCCGTATTTACCGTTGGGGATACTTAGCGGTACGTTTCATGTTTGAAGAGCATAGAAGTGATGTAGAGCAAATATTAGCCTTAACTCGTTCAGGTCAATACCCTGAATACCAAGCATTTATGGATAGTATTGGTAGCTCTTACGACGCTGAATTTAACGACTGGTTAGTAAACGGCGTAGTATTAGGCGATAGCAATATTGTTGAAATTGGCCCTAACGACACTGATTCAACTGCTTCAGGTACTGCTGGTAACTGGGCTGGTGAACCGGTAACAATCAGTACTGATTTCTCGCCTTGCATTGTAGATATTTCCGCAAACAAGCATGACGCAGCAAACAATACGGTTATTACGAACCAAGTTGTTGAGTGTATTAATTCTTCAGGTGGCCAAGCTTCATTCTTCATTCGAAACGAAGACAAGTTAGCGACACGTTTTGAACTAAGAACTTCAGGCGGTTGGGGTAATGCTGACATTTTGTTTAAACGCGATGGCTGGGCTACTGCTCAAGACAACGACGGATATGCAAATGGCGACGGAAACTACGACAGCTTAGTTGTTGAACTAGACCCTGCACTATACTGGAATTACATCACACTTGATGGTGAGTTTGGTGGTGTAAGGCTTACTATTACTGAACATTAATGACAAAAGCTATCACGCTTAATAAAGCGTGATAGCTAGGTAAAATGAAGCCCAGAGTATTAAAATGCTCTGGGCTTTTTTAATTGTTGTGCTCTACTTAATCATATTCTCAGCATGCGAATGGTTAAAAATACGATGACTAAGGTTAAAACTATAAACAAGATGGCTAGTAAATGATAAAAAAATCGCTGTATCTTAATTTTTAATCGCTTAAACATTGCGACCTGATTATCGGTACTAGGAATATTGTTGAATATTGAAAGTAATAGGTTAAATAACAATAACCATATACAACAAACAAAACTTAAAATTGCAAACGAATTGGTTGATTGGTGAGAGTACGAAGGAGTCTTTAGCAAGTAAATTACAATGCCTATGACTAAGGCTGTGATTAATAGGTAACTCAATTTTCGAAGTGGCTGCAGCTTTCCTGATAGTTTTTCTAATATTTCCAACATTTATCACACGGCCTCTGAATTATGTTATCTGTAGAAAAACAGAGTACCTTCAAAGCTCAACAACTGCTAAAGAACCTAGTATGAGTATTTCCAATAAATGTAGGACTACAAATAAAAAATGCGACTCATTGAGTCGCATTTCTGTATCTAGCTTATACGGTGCGTCCTGCACACATACTTAATGATCTCATTTCTTCCTTGAAAAACTGTCCTTAGCATTTCCTTTATGAGTCCACTCATATCCATTTTAGGTTACTATTACGTTTCCCAGTTAATCATCCTTGATAATGTCTTCCTGACAATATACTCCTTAACAATTCCATGTTTTCATCCTTTAATTAACTATCCTTAGTTAATATTCCCTAATAGTAGCTATCCATTACTACTGTCTTCCTGACCTTGGTTATCCTCACCAAGTCACATCCATGTTCATATCATCCATAGTGGCATCCTACCACTAGACTTCGTCCTTAAAGCCTCCTTGTTAAACCCTACTTTAAATAAAACCAAGGTTTTATTTAAAGTTAAAGCGTCCTGCTTCAGGTTTTCCTTATACGTTTATTCAAGCATCCCTACTAACATCTTCCATGAATTGCATCCACTGCATCCTATTTACTCAACTCCTCCGTAAGTTATAATTACCATCCTAGGTAAGTCCTTAAGTAACAAGAATCCTTCATAGTCACTTACATCTTCCTTAATTGCGTTACAAGTAACGCTAAAGCCCCCTGCTCCTTGTCTTCCTGACAGGACTAATAATACACCTAACGGGTAAGTATCTAAGTACGTTAACAATAAAATTATAAATGTAAAAAGAGTGTAATGATGACAGCTATTATATTAATCCTTAAAAATCATAAAGATAATGAAATAAAGTTCAATATATCAGCATTGATTGCCAAGATATCTCACAGCGTTGTAGGACATGTCTTACAAAAAAAATAGCACTATGTCAGTGCTATTTTTTAATAAGGGCTGGGAGGTGTATTCTAGCTGGGGGTTCTAACTTAAATTTTAGCTATTTAGCTCACTTTAGTTGTCTGTATTTCGATAATGGACCATCACAGCACCACAAACATTACCCACAGTAACTTCTTTTACGGTTTGATAATCGACATGTTTAAAAAACTCTTTAAATTTTCCTGATGTTGCATAAACAGCAACACCTTCGCTGTCAGGATGTTCATCGAGTACTGTATTTACCGCAGCCATTAAGTAATGACCAAAACCATGTTGCTGATGTAGGGGATGAACGGCTATAAAAGATAGAAAATGAAAAACCTTCAACGGAACTGCAGCTAATACTGTTTGTTCTTTTTGCATCATTTGCTTAGTGCTAAAATACCCCGCATTTAGCAACATTTTAAGACGCCAATGCCAGAATCGGTCACTTGATAAGGTATCATCAGGGCTATTAATGCAAGCTACACCTACCATGGTTTCTCCAAGATATAGGCCTATCATAGGTTGTTTCGCTTGCCAAAATGCATTGAGCTCTTCTCTAATAGCCCCACGTAGACGTTGCTCATAATCATCTTTATCACTGTTAAATATATCTAAAAAAACAGGATCATCGTGATAGGCTTGATATAAAAGTGATGCAGCTAACTTTAATTCATGAGCATTTAAGTATGTCGCACGAATGTTAACCTCTTGATTTACGTTGTCATCAATATTGTTTTCTACCGAGACTGCCTCACTCATTATATTCTCCTACTCTTACGGCGGGTTAATTTTTAATCTAGCGACCCACAATAACAGCATAAATTTAAATAGGTCAAATATAATTATTTTCACTGTGATTTATCTTGGGAAACTATTAGATAAAAAAAACCCCGCAAAGCGAGGTATTTATTTGATAGATCATATTTACTGATAAGATCAATTTTGTGACGATTTTTGTGACGATATTAGTTTGCTAATAAACTCCTGAGGGGTATTTAAAAGGCTATGTATTCGGCGTTATTGATATTGACAAGGGAATAACCATTATCTTTAATCAATGCCTTACTTCTAAGCCTTTTAATTCTCGTTAAGTGGTCAACTAATTAATGTGTTTTCTATTAGTTTTCTTTTGGCTTATTTCCTTTTGAAAAATCGCCACCGTTACCTGTTTCTACTAATTGACCATCAATAAATTGTAAAAAAGTACACTCGTCTTTAGTTGTTAAACCATCTTTATGTTTACGTTGAGTACGATAATATAAAACACGAACTGTACTCTCGCCATCAGTATAGGTTTCAGAGAAATCAGCGACACCTAATTTTTCCTGCATATCCATAAAGGAAGATCCTAACTGTACTTTTGAAATTTTCTTACGGTTTTTATAAGTTCGGTCTTCACTATCATTCATAAAGCCATGGTCAACACCGTCATCATTTATTTTTACAACACAGCCAGATAATGTCATAGCAAGTGGAGCTGCGATAAGTAGAGCAATTATTGTTTTTTTCATGTGGAAATTCCCTAAAAGTGCAATGTAATTATTTTAATCGTTCTCAATGCTGTAAAGCAAAAAGCAAGCCAAACATCTAACCACTTGATTTTATGGGATTATAATTTTTACTGTAAATGATTTACAGACAATTTTAGTTATATTGGCTAAAATATAGTTAAATTAATAACTTATTTTAAGCCATAAAAAATGACAATTCATGATGAAATTTTAATCTGCGCTAACCAACTTGCTAATGCGGGTAAAAAACCAACTGTTGCATTGGTCAAAGCCAAGCTAAGTCAACGCGCACCATTAGTTGTATTGATCAACACATTGAAAGGCTGGCAACACCAACCTGACTTTATTGCGCCAATAACAGAAGCAGAAGAACAAACAAGTCAGGAAACAATAATAAACGATACCTCTGTATTGCTTGAATCTTTGCTCAAAGATGGCTCAGTAAAAAAAATGATTCAGCAGTCTCTAGAGCAAGAATTAGGCGGAATAAAGAAAGAGTTATCTGATTTGAAGTTGCACATCAATAAATTGGCTGAGCAACTTGCGAAGAAGTTATAGTATTTTATTTTAATGAAGTGTCATTAAGCACACTCATAGGAGATAACTGGCTGATAAAATTTTCTAATGAGTCGCTAAGTTTTTTATGCGGCTTGCAACCAACACGTTCAACCCATACCTCGCCATTACTATTGTCGATAGAAATAATCATATCCTCTTCATCAGTCACGGCAAAAAATACTGTTTCGTATTGCTTCAGTCTTTGTTTCATTAGGATATGACCAATAATATTCTCTTGTAATCGATCAAAATCCTCTCTATTCCAAGCAAATAAAAGTGATAGCTGTCCATCGATGCTCTTAGCTTCAATATCACCACTGAAGATAGTAGTGAAGTAAGTCTTAATGTCCTGGTGCAATTTAAGATTTAATGCTGACTCAACATTATCAAAAGACAACACTTCATCAGCCTCATCACTTCCTTGTCCCATGTCCATAGTAATCGGTTGCCAATAATTATGACTATTATCATGGGCACCTAACTCACAAGGCGAAATCCAAAGTTCATCACGCTCTATTATGGGAAGATGACCAAATTTTTCATTATGTTGTTGACTAAAGTCGTTGCTAAAATTTAAAAGCACCTGGGCTAAAGTTTTATTTGTAGATGTCATATAAAGAAAAGATCCTTTAAAATAGCAAGATATTAGCTTACTACTGAAAAATTTATGACCAATTATCAAAATGCAGCGGAACTCAGCAAGTTAACTCTTGGTAAAAGTACACAATATTGCAGCGAATATACCGCAGATTTGCTGCAAGGAGTACCAAGAAGTTTAAATAGAGATGATTTAGCACTGACTCAGAACAAATTACCCTTTGTTGGTGAAGATGTTTGGTACGGTTATGAGCTTTCATGGCTCAATGACAAAGGCAAACCAGTAGTCGCAGTTGCTGAATTTCGTTTTGCTTGTACCAGTGAAAATATAGTTGAGTCTAAATCATTTAAGCTTTATTTAAATAGCTTTAATCAAACACGTTTTACTAGTATCAAAGAGGTTGAAAATACCTTAACAAACGATTTAACAAAGATATCAGGGGCCCCTGCAAAAGTCAGTTTATTCGGTGTTGATCACTGCCCTGCTTTAGAAATCGCCAAAAACTCTGAGTATTGCCATTGTATCGATGGTGAAGACATCAGCATAGATAGCTATAAATATAATGCCCAACTGTTAACCGCAGCCCAACAAAAAGAAGATAACACTCAAATAGAAGAACATTTAGTTAGTCATTTATTAAAGTCGAATTGTTTGATTACCAATCAACCTGACTGGGCAAGTGTATATATACAGTATCGTGGTAAAGCCATAGACCATGCAGTGCTTTTAGAATACTTAATATCATTTCGCCAACATAATGAATTTCATGAGCAATGTGTTGAAAGAATTTATTGCGACCTTCAGCAATTTTGTAAGCTTGAAGAGTTAACTGTTTTTGCTCGCTATACTAGGCGCGGGGGCTTAGATATAAATCCCTTTAGAAGTAGTCACATTGAGCAAGCCCCAATTGCGCGAACATTACGTCAATAATAATAATACCTTTTTATCTTAGTCATACTACTTTAATTAAAGAATAGTAAAGCGAGAAGTTATTCCCGCTTTACTATTTACAAATTATTCATTTTGTTTTTCTTGTTACTCTTTCTTTTTAGGGAATTCGATTCCTGTCCATGCCTTGAAAAAGGCTTTCTGTTCAGAGCTTACTTTAACCATAGGAATTATTTTCAGTTTGTTTTTGGCAATAGCGGTAAGTGCTAATGTTACCGTTTCAAGTTTATCTCGTCTGAAATAAGTAAATGTAACCGATTGCTTAGGCTTAAAGTCATTTAAACGATTTGAAAGATCTTTATCATTTATACGCAAACCATCTACTGCAATAATCACATCCTCTGTCGTTAATCCGCCATGCCAAGCGGGACTATTTTTTTCTACTGAGGTGATGACTAAGCCATGTTTGCTGTCTTTGGTTTTAATACCTGTCCATGCTTTAGATTTATTGCTTAATTTACCTTTGTCAGATGTTGCATAACTCATCTCTAGCCCTGCTTTAGCTAAGAGACCTTTAAAATCAATTTTTGTTGTTCCATGGATATGTTTTTGCCACCAAGATTGGTAATCGGAATTCGTAAGTTGCTTTAAAATATCAAGCACATCATCTTCTTTATAGCTAAATGGTAAAGCGTATTGCTGATATAACTGGTTATGAACATTTCGATAACTTTTAACTAAATTGGTTTTATCCAATATATCAAAATCAAGTAACCAAGAGGCTAAAAATCCCTCGGAATAAATATTAACACTATGATTATTTCCATAGTCTCCCCCTTCACTTATCCACGCATCAAAACTTGCCTGCGCTACACTTTGACTAGCTTGTCCTGGTTTGTGCCTATGTGATGTGATGCGTTTGGCAAGCGAAGTGAAGAATTCGTCACTCGTCATTAAGTTTCCGCGTAATAACAGTTGATATTGCAGATAACTCGTTGAACCTTCAACTAACCATAACAAACTAGAATAATTTTCTTGTTGATAATCATAAGGTACAATTCCTTTTGGGCGATACTGCTTAACATTCCATGTATGAACAAACTCATGAGCAGCCGTTGCAATAAAACCTAGATAGTCCTTTCGATTTGAAAATTTAAATCGAGAACGCTGAATTACAGTTGAGTTAACATGCTCTGTTGCCCCTTTAGCACCGCTCGTTGCATGTACCATAAAAACATAGCGCTTGAATGGGTAGTCTTGCCAAATATGTTTACTTTGTTGCACTAATACTTGTAAATCTTTTAGCATTTGTTTGCTATCAAAATTTCCTTTCCCCCAAATAACCAGCTCATATCTCCTATTGTCAACGCTGAATTCGTGATATTCATTAATACCCGTTTCAATTGGAGAATCAACGAGCTGATCATAGTCTTTAGCGATAAACTGATGACTATTACTGCCCAAGTTTAGCCCTGAAAAACTGTTCCATAATTTAGGCACTTTTAATTGCACCAAATGACTCTTTGAACGACTCTCTTTGCTGTACATAACAACCGCCGAGCTATCCAAAAAGGCATGACTATCATCAATGTGCCTTGTCCTTTTCGCTAATTCATTTGCATAGACTTGATAGCTTAAATGAACAACTTTGCCCTGCGTACCACTTACTTGCCAAGTATGTTTATCAATTTTACGCCAACTGAGACGGTTGTCATCGCTATCTTTAGCAATAAAATCTCGAATGCCATTGGATAAATTTAATGTTTGATACCTACCTGTACGCCACGTAGGTAAATAGAAGTTAATTTGCTTTGCTTTGGCCTGCTCAAATTTAAGCTCTACTTTTGCTAGGTGATGTTCAGGTTTATCTATATTGATATTAACTATTACGTTTGCATGGGCAGATATTAGTTGTGCAAAAAACAAAGATATTGCTATTATTAATTTAATTTTATTATTAAACACGGTTAGGTAATTTCTCATTATAGGTAAATAAAGTAACGGCTTTAAGATAAAGCTATTTTAGCAATGAAAAAACACTCAATACCATGAAAAGTTAGTATGAAATAATAAAAGTTGTTTTTTTTAAACGGAGGACTGATAAATAACACTTTTATGTTATAAACTGTCTTATACTAATAATGCATCACCCATCACCTATATTAAGGATAAATTGCTTTTATGAATGACAGTACTGTTGCCCAAAAGCAACTAGTTGCACTAAAAAGAAAACTTGATACTGTAATCGAGTCTCGTAGTTCACTAGAAGATGATTTTAATCTGCAATCAAACCTGCTTATTCAATTTATCGGCAAACTTACACTCATTTCAAAAGGTATAGATCTTGAGTTAGACAATCGTTTAGCACAATTAAGAGCTTTATTTACCAAATCAGCCCCTATCAGTGCTATTGAAGCCAAAATTGCCACTATTTCAAAGTTATTACAGAGCCACAGCATAACCAATGAAAAAAATATTTCTCATATGCATGAGCAATTTAATCAGGCAGGAGAAAGTTTACAAAAAATAAATGGTTTACCTGACAATTTACGAAGAGACCTTCGAGCATTATTGAGTGAAACAAAAGAAAGTAAAGATGCGTTAATCCAATATATCCCTTTATTGAGTCAATTATTAACGTTTTACGATCACGCGCTTAGATCTAAACATGAAACGCCTAAACGTGGAATATTGCAGGCTCCAGCCATTATTTCAGCTGAAGATAAATGTATATCAACTATTATCGACGCTAAAACATTAGAAAAAATATCAATTTCACTCGGCGCATTACCACTTTCAAAAGAACATACCAATGATCTATTAGCTATTAAGAAAAAATTAATGCTAGATAAATCAAGTGACGATGTACTGCAGCACTTCTTAGAGATATTTGATGTTATTGTTGCTGACTTTAAATATGAACAAAGTAGTGCTAAAAGCTTTTTAACTAGTCTAAGTGCGGCGCTAACAACAGTTCAGAGTGCTGTAAAAGATACTATCCTTACACAAAAACGCTCTATACAAACGAATGACAAAATAAATAAAAAGTTACAAAGTCAACTGGTTGATATGACGGGTACTGTCGAAAAAGCACTCTCATTAAATCAAGTAAAAGTAGATATTAATGAAAAACTTCAGTTTATTGCCAGTACACTAGAGCAGAAGTCAAAACTTGAACAACAGAGTCATCTGCAGCTGTCTGAGAAGTTAACTGATATGTCAGTTAAAGTTGAACAGCTTGAGCAACAAAGTAAAGTATTTGAAGAAAAACTTGCTGAGCAACAAAGAAGAAGCATGCAAGATGCCCTCACAAGACTTGCCAATCGAGCAGCCTTTGATGATTACTTTGCTAAAGCAATGGTACGTTTTCATCATAAGCCATTCCAACTCGCCATTGTAGTACTTGATATAGACGACTTTAAACAAATTAACGACACCTACGGACACACTGCAGGTGATAAGACACTGCAAGTCATTGCCAATACAATCGTCAAGAGTGTTAGCAAAGGTGTCTTTGTTGGCCGCTATGGCGGGGAAGAATTTGTATTGATTTATTCAAAAACCCAAGAAAAAGAACTCTCTGCAGAGCTTAATGCACTAAATAAATATATCGCGCGTCTTCCCTTTAAATTTAAAAACAATAAGGTAAGTATTACCCTTTCAATTGGTGCTACTCATATCAAGGCCGATGATAACATTCACATTGCTTTTGAGCGTGCTGACCAAGCAATGTATAAAGCTAAAAAACAAGGTAAAAATCAAGTTATTTACGTAAAGTAGAGACAAGAGTCACCCTATAAAATGCTCAACAGACCTTATTAATAAAGCTGCATGTTAATCACCAATATTAATCATTAGCATAAAAGGAGTTATTTATGCCTATTCAAATTAACCCTGTTGGAAATATGAATTTGCTTTCTCAAGCTGAAGTAGATCAACTACAACAGTCCGCTAGCAGTACCTTATATAACCTTTATAGAAATTGCTCTCTTGCTGTATTAAATGCAGGCTCAAATACCGATGATGCGGAAGAGATATACCAAAAATACCTAACATTTAAAATCCAAGTATTAAGACGAGAGCGCGGCGTTAAAATTGAACTAACCAATCCGCCAACAGACGCATTTGTTGATGACAAAATAATTCGTGGTATCAGAGAACACCTATCAGCAGTTTTACGTGACATTCTTTTTCTGCATAATCGATATAACATAATACCAAGTTCATCTGAAGCGATTACCGATGCTACTTTTGATATCCTAAGAAATGCCAATGCTATTTTACCTGAGACAGAGCCTAACCTAGTCACCTGCTGGGGAGGGCATTCAATCAAGCATAACGAATACAAATATACCAAGGATGTAGGTTATCAGTTAGGCTTGCGTGGTTTTAATATATGTACGGGTTGTGGACCAGGTGCTATGAAGGGCCCGATGAAAGGTGCAACCATTGGTCATGCCAAGCAACGTAATAAAGAAGGTCGTTATATTGGATTAACTGAACCCAGTATTATTGCTGCAGAACCGCCAAACCCTATTGTAAATGAATTAGTCATCATGCCCGATATAGAAAAACGCTTGGAAGCGTTTTTACGTATGTCTCATGGCATCATTATTTTCCCTGGTGGTGCAGGAACGGCAGAAGAATTACTCTACATCTTAGGTATTATGCTTAATGAAAAAAACACCGAGCAACAGCTACCTATTATCTTGACAGGCCCAGCTAGTGCCGTTGACTATTTCAATGAAATTGATGCATTTATTGGTGCAACCTTAGGCAAACAAGCACAATCATTATATCAAATAGTGGTTGATGATGCTGTTAAGGTGGCACGAGTAATGAAAGATGGTTTAGATAAGGTACTTGCTCATAGAAAAGCAACAGGCGATGCGTTTCACTTTAACTGGTCACTTATCATTGAAGAAGACTTTCAACACCCATTTGAGCCTACTCATGAAAATATGGCAAATTTAATTATTAGTCACGACCTTCCTACAGCTGAGCTTGCAGCCAATCTCCGTCGTGCCTTTTCAGGTATAGTGGCTGGCAATGTAAAGTCGGGTGGTATCAAAGCTATTCGTGAGTTTGGCCCTTTTGAAATATCCGGTGATAAAAAGATTATGGCATTAATGGACAAGTTACTTGCTTCATTTGTTAGTCAGCAACGTATGAAGCTACCCGGCAGCAAATACATTCCTTGTTATAAAGTCATTGAGGGCTAACTTTGACCGCTCACTTAATACTCATCGACGCTCTTAATTTGATTCGACGTGTGTACGCAGTACAAGAACGTCCTTTTACTCAAGTCAAACAACAAGGTGGTGATGAGTTATCTAAAAGCACTCAAAAACAAGTAATTTTTAACACTCAAAACACTTGTGTTAATGCCTTGATAAAGATTGTTGAACAACATAAACCTAGTCATGCGTTAGCTGTATTTGATAGCCAACAACCATGTTGGCGACATAATCTATTTGATGGCTATAAGAAAGGCCGTAAAAAAATGCCTGAGTATTTAGCTGATAAATTGCTTGATATTCAAGATGCTTTCATGGAACAAGGCATTGACTCGCTCACTTCTGATGAAGATGAAGCAGATGATCTTATTGCCACCCTAGCGGTAAAAATGGCACTGCATGGTCAAAAAGTAACTATTATTTCAACTGATAAAGGCTACTTATCACTGCTTAGCCCTAACATACATATTTATGATTATTTTAATCGTCGCTATTTAGATGAAGAGCATGTGCAAAATAAATTCAATGTGAAGTCTTCACAGTTAATAGATTTCTGGACTTTAACAGGCGATAACACAAATAAGATTGAAGGGGTTAGTGGTATTGGTCAAGTCAATGCTGCAAAACTACTTAACCAATATGGTTCGTTAAAAGCAATACTCACTGCAACGGATGTAAAACCGTCTCTTAAAGAAAGTTTAGACCAAAGCCACGATAAAATGGACTTAGCCAGAAAGCTGTTAACTTTAAAGCAAGATATCCCGCTCGGTTTTAATTTAAAGGATATTCGATTAACAACCTCTTCACCCGCCGCCGAAATTAATGCTAATATAATCCCCATTATTGCTGAAAGACACTAATTGCAAAAAAGATAAAATACTATGAATAAAAAAGTTATCGGCCGAATTCTACTCGCGCTCACCATTTATGCCATCTTTGTAGGCCTTGTTGTTACTTTTTATGATGATAGTCCTGATAAAATGAAATGGGATGATCGAGAGGCTTATAACCGTCAATTCATTGCTAAGATAAAACTAGATAACTTTACCTTTGAGCAGGCCCTGACTCAGTTAGGGAGCCCTGATATAACCGAAGCAAGAACGGTTGATGAGGTATACTACCAAGTAATGTTTTATCGAACTCAGCATGTCAAATCTGACGGCATTACTACCCAAGATGAATGCACATTTTTACTCTTTATTAATGGCAGCCTTAAAGAGATTGGTTTAGGTAATCATTATCCTGAACAATGGGGCATCATTAAGAATCACCTTAACATCATAAAAAAACTTCCCACCTTAGACTAAAGTCAGATTGATACAGGATAAGTAACCCTCTACTATCATTTGTTATATTGCTACCTCCCTTAATAATACATTTATGAGGGAGGCAATAAAAACTTTCAAGCTCGCATACATTGTATTGCCATGATATAAAATGCGCCAATAAAGTACAGAGCTGACCACTTGGTCACTCAGCTTTACTTGAGTGAATTTTCCTCAACTATGCATGACTCAATGAACTCCAAGTATGTCGTGGCTTCAATGAAGAAAGTAGCGACTTATAATTCCAAATTATTATGACAAGGTGAACTTAATGACTAAACAAACTATCACAGTAATCCCAGGCGATGGTATCGGCCCAAGCATTATTGACGCAACAATTAGAGTATTAGATAAAGCCGGCTGTGATTTTGATTATGAATTCGCAGATGCAGGTTTAACGGCCTTAGAAAAACATGGTGAGTTAGTACCTGAAGAAACAATCAATCTCATCGAAAAAAACAAAGTAACCTTAAAGGGACCTTTAACGACCCCTGTCGGTGAAGGTTTTACTTCAATCAACGTCACTTTAAGAAAGCAATTTAAGTTATACGCGAACCTACGCCCAGTTTTGTCATTTAAGGGCACTAAAGCGCGTTATGAAAATATTGATATTCTAACAGTACGTGAAAACACTCAAGGTATGTACTCTGGTGCTGGTCAGGTTACCTCTGAAGATGGCACTGAAGCACAAGCAATGAGTATTGTTACCCGTGAAGGTGCTGAAAAAATATTAACGTTTGCTTATGAAACTGCACAAAAAGAAGGACGTAAAAAAGTTACAGCTGTTCATAAAGCGAATATTTTAAAATCTACTTCAGGCTTATTTTTAAAGGTAGCCCGTGAAGTAGCACTACGTTACCCTGAAATTGAATCAACAGAGATGATAGTTGATAATTGTTGCATGCAATTAGTTATGAACCCTGAACAGTTTGATGTGATAGTAACCACTAATTTATTTGGTGATATTTTATCTGACCTATGTGCTGGTTTGGTTGGCGGTCTTGGTATGGCTCCTGGCGCTAACATTGGCGAAGATTGTGCAATTTTTGAAGCTGTTCACGGTAGTGCACCCGACATTGCCGGTAAAAACTTAGCTAACCCAACATCGGTTATCTTAGCTGCTATTCAAATGTTAGAATACCTTGAAATGAGTGATAAAGCTGAAAAGATCAGAGCGGCGATTACTGACGTTATCGCTACGGGTGATAGAACTACAGGTGACTTAGGCGGAACTCATGGTACAACTGACTTCACAGAAGCCGTACTAGAAAGGCTTTAATTGAGCTATTTGTACTAAAAGTACTAAACTAATTGCTAAATATTCAGCAATAAAAAAGCTATTAAGTTTCTTAACAAACTTAATAGCTTTTTTTATAGCTCAATTCCGCTGTATCAATACACTTTATAGATGTAACTTATTAACTATCTTTCTTTGCTAAAGGTGCAGGAGATAATAAACGTGCATGTACAGTAATTTCTTCACGATCATAATATAGGTGTTTTGCATAAAGCTCATACCTCAAATCATATTTACTAAAGGCATCTTTAATCGATTGTAAATCATTGGTAACTTGTTGAAAACGCCCTTTCATTGGTAGTTTCAAATTGAACATTGCTTCTTTACAATACCCCTTTAACAACCATTCACTCATCAACTTAGCGACACGTTGAGGTTTTTCAATCATGTCACATACTAACCAGTGAACATTATTTTTCATAGGCACGTATTTAAAACCGTCCATCATTTTATGTTTTACCTGACCTGACTCCATTAATGACTCAGCCATTGGACCATTATCTATCGCTGTGACCATCATACCTCGACGAACTAGTTGATATGTCCATCCCCCTGGTGCTGAGCCTAAGTCAACTGCATTCATACCTGAGGTTAAGCGCTCATCCCATTCTTCACGAGGAACAAAGTATAAAAATGCTTCATCAAGCTTTAATGTTGATCGACTAGGTGATGCGCTTGGAAACTTCAAGCGCGGAATACCCATCACATGAGGAGAGCTATTACGGGCTAATGAAAAGCCTAATATCACTTCTTGGCCAGTTAAAAAGAGTGCATGCAATATCGCACCATCTGGGTCATCGGCCGAATTATTAGCTTTTTGAGTAAGCACTTTATTTTTACGCAACGCTTGGCGTAAAGGTACTGATAACTTACGACAAAATTTGCTTAGCGCTTTGCCATCATTATCATCAGCCATTTCCATGCGTAAATCACTGTATTGCCACTCATTACCTAAAGCTTCAGTAATCGCTTCAACACGATTATAATCTGGTAAGTCAATCTTATCTGTTACGGTAACAAACCACTGACGAGCAAAAATAAGTCGCTTAAGCGGCAGCTTATTCATTAACGCTTCACCATGTTCACTTTCTTGTAAATGAAAAAAGACTATGCCTTTGTTTTTCTTAAGCTCCAAATAGCCATATATTTCATTCCAGCCAGCTTTTTCTTGGATTTCTGCACCACACTCTTTTTCAAAGCCTGGTCGACAAAATAATACGATGGAAGTCATAGGATGTTTTACCTTTTAACTCTGCCGGCGACCTTAAAGGTTAGCTCGGAAGATGAATAACACTACAATAACTGTAGTTAAAAATTGTTTTTACTTTCTAGTGCTAACAACAACCACGCAAGGGCTAGTGCCATACCGCCAAAAGGCGTTAACTTACCAATAAAGGCAAGTTCAAAGAATGCTTTAATATATATTGTGCCACTAAAGCACAGAATACCGATAACAAAAGCAATACACGCACTTATTAAGACTGCTGATGGTTTGGATGTTTTTAACCAAATCAAACAAGCCAGTAATGCAATGGTATGAAAGAGTTGATATTGTAACGCCGTTGCAATGCTCGATTGAATATTATCGGGTAATGTTTGTCCGCCATGTGCGAGCCAAGCGCCGCATAGTACAGAAAAACAGCCACTGATACCAACAAAAATCATTAATCCCTTAAGGAATAGCGTAATTTTTATCGATTCTACCTGCCGTTGATTAGTTATATTATCGTTCCCCATCTATTTTGGACTCATTGTATATAAAGTGTTTAGTATTTATAGCATTTGCATTAATTAAGGTTACAGAATTTAATAAGCTTAAATTCTTATGAACAAGGCGCTTGATTAAACAATAGTTGGCTCTTGGGATTGAAAGCAACGATATTATTGGGTATTTAGGCCATTTTAAAATGTTCACCTGGTTGGTGCAATTGCTATTAAGTACTGTGGAAGTCAATGAACATTGAAATTTCATTCGCTGCGTTTTGCATATGGGCTGGATATTTATAACCTGACTTAACTCTCGGTTTTAAACTGTGATCTCCATCCTCTAGAAAAACACATTGGCAATGCTCAGGTAATTGGTAGCCATTTATCTCATCTTTATTACCTAATGTATCGCGATCACCTTGCACAATAAGTATTGGTTTACTTGCCAAAAATAGCGGTTCGAGACGAAGTTTCTCTGGCTTTTTAGCCGGGTGAAAAGGATAACCTAAACAAAAAACACCTGAAATTTTATTTAATGAGCTCGCTTCCAACAAGTCTGATTCTGAAACTAAACTTGCGGCAACACGTGACCCCATTGATTTCCCACCAATAAACAAAGGTAATTCAATGAGAGAAGCTTGGTTAACTACATACTCAACAACTTCCTGATAACAAGCTAATAGCTTTGGCATTCTATCTGGTGGGTACTTTTTTCCTAGTAGCGCTCTTTTATCCATGTAGGGGAAATTAAAACGTATAACATTAATACCTAAGCCATTAAGTAATCCCGTTATTTCTGTCATAAATTCATGTGACATATTCGCGCCAGCACCATGGGAAAATACGACTTGCGCCTTAGCATGCTCTACTGTATTGAGCAAAATGCTAATCTCACTACCATCTTCTCTGATTATTGATTCTAATTTATTCAAGTGGGCTTCAGTCATTAACTTATTTGTCCATCAGTAATTTGTTCTTGTTCTGCTTCAACCATATCTAACATCCATTGCCTAAAGGCTTCTATCTTCCCAATATCTTTTTGGTTTTCTCGACAAACAATAAAATAGGCATTTTTACTAACTAATACATCATTAAAAGGGCAAACCAAGCGACCCGAATCAATATCAGGCTTTGCCAGCACACTATAAGCTAACGCAACCCCTTGCCCGTGTAATGCCGCTTGTAAAACCATAGCAGAATGACTAAATATAGGACCATGATTTACGTTTGCTCCTTTTACCCCTACTTGCTTAAACCAACGTTTCCAGTCTTTTCTTGAAGTGTCATGCAACAAATTGTGCGCTGACAAATCATCAAGAGTAAGTAATGGTGGTTTACCATTTGCAGCATTTTCTTGCACCAATAAAGGTGAACAAACAGGGATAAGGTATTCGGTATGCAATTTGTCGGCATGAATATTTGGCCAGCGTCCACGACCATAATAAATGGCAATATCAACATCCTCTGTTAAAGAGTTCTCGGGTTGATCAACAGCCTTTATTCTAACATCAATGTCTCCATGTAATGAGTTAAAAGCAGTTAACCTTGGCACTAACCATTGAATAGCAAAGCTTGCTTGTGCACTAACTGTTATTGCACCTTTAGCACCACGAGCTAATAAACGCTCTGTAGCCTCATGCAAAGAAGTAAAAATATCCTTTATGTCTAAATAATAGGACTGGCCTTCTTCGGTTAGTAATAAGGCGCGATTCTTTCGCATAAACAATTTAAGGCCTAAATGCTCTTCTAATGATTTAATTTGATGGCTGATTGCTGCTTGAGTGACAAACAGTTCTTCTGCTGCTCGGGTAAAACTAAGTTGTCTTGCCGAGGCTTCAAATGCTCGCAAAGCTTTTAAGGGGGGGAGTCTGTTAGCCAAAATGCACCTAAAATGTGGAAAAAGTAAAACAAAATATGCACCCGTTGTGCTGCATAAATACCTACAACCCAAGCATAACAATTATCCATTAGTTTTTCTAATGAATAACATTAATTTAAGTCATTTTTATTTTTTAATGATCTTGCGTATTATTCTCACCGTAGATGAAGGACATCATCTCAACGTTTTATGAAACTCAAGTAAAGCGTGTGCTCCCAACCCACACGCTTTATTTTGAAGAGTAAAACCAGCGCGAGAAAAGGTCCTAATAAATCTATCAAGTACAAATTATTTATTATTAGGTCAAATACAGGATTACAAACATGAAACAAAGCATTAAAAAAACTAACTTACTTGTCGCATTACTAGCCACAACATTATTCAGTACTGTAGCCGTTGCTGCCGTACCAAAAACAGCACTAATCAAAGCTGAAACAGTTAATCAAACAAGTTTAACGGCCGCGGCGCACAGCAATTTAAAAGTTTCGTTTGCACCGGTTAAAATCAACTATACACAACAATCAGTTGATTTAGGCCTTGCTAAACAAAAACAAGCGGCTAATAAAAATAAGTCAGTTACTTTGACTAAAACAAGTTTAATTGCCGAATAATGAAATTAAGCTACACTGTGTTTATAGCAACACAGTTTTAAGTAGCTATCAATAAGTTAGCCTGTTTATCGTGACTAACAAGCCATAATAAGCAAGCTGGCATATTTCAAAATGCTCGCACATTGTATGAAATAAGATCTTATATCATTTGCATTAGTTAACTTGCTTAATAAGGTCGAAAATAAAAAAGGTGTCCTAGGACACCTTTTTTTGTTTTCTTAAAACGCATCTACAGAGGCCAAGACCTCATATCAACTTAATCTGTAATCAATGGTGTAAAACCCTTTACTAAATCATCTATCGCCTTCATTTGCGCTAAATACGGCTCTAATTTATCAAGAGGCAATGCACAAGGGCCATCACATTTAGCTATACTAGGATCTGGATGTGCTTCAATAAATAGTCCTGCGATGCCTATAGCCATGCCACTACGCGCTAACTGTACAGCTTGTGCGCGACGACCATCAGCACTATCACTACGGCCACCTGGTTTTTGTAGCGCATGAGTAGCATCAAAAATAACCGGAGCTTGATGCTTCATTTCATCCATAGCTAACATATCTACTACTAAATTATTATAACCATAACAACTCCCGCGCTCACACAAAATAATGTTTTCATTTCCTGCTTCAGCGAATTTGGTAATAATATGCTTCATTTCATGGGCAGCTAAGAATTGTGGTTTTTTAACATTTATAACAGCGCCTGTTTTAGCCATAGCAACCACTAAATCTGTCTGTCGCGCTAAGAATGCTGGTAACTGAATAACATCAACCACTTCACTAACAGGCTGCGCTTGATATGGTTCATGCACATCAGTGATGATTGGCACATTAAAAGTAGACTTGATCTCTTCAAAAATCTTAAGGCCTTCATCCAAGCCAGGGCCTCGGTATGAATTTACTGAAGAGCGGTTGGCTTTATCAAATGACGCCTTAAAAACATAAGGAATACCTAACTTTTGAGTAACTTCAACATAATGCTCAGCTATTTTCATAGCGAGATCACGTGACTCAAGCACGTTCATACCGCCAAATAATACGAAAGGTTGCTCGTTAGCCACCTCAATGCCTTTTACTAAAACCGATGTAATTGTCATATGTTCTTCCTAAAATGTATTCTTAATAAGGTAGTGTAAAATATTACCTAAATGTACTAGAAGTGACTCCCAAGTAATGGATCAGCTTTAAGCTGTATAAATCAATTTAAAGGAAAAAGCACGGAGTTGATATTTATCAATGAGTACTTTTGACACGTAAATTTATTTATACAGCAACAAGGTGATTCGTTACTAGCAAACCAAGGAACCTAACTACCTATAATACGAAGTAGTTGTCCACACAACCACGCCATGTATGTACCTAGGGCATAACCCAATACAGCAAGTAACACACCTACAGGTGCTAATGACGGATGAAATGCCGAAGCGATAACAGGTGCTGAAGCTGCACCACCTATATTGGCTTTACTGCCTACAGCTAAATAGAATATTGGAGCTTTAATGAACTTACCAACAGCAAACAATAAAGCGATATGAATTGCCATCCAAATCAAGCCGATAACTACATACTTAGGTGCTTCAGCTATTTGAGTGATATCCATATGTAAGCCAATAGTTGCCACAAGAATGTACAAGAAACTACTGCCTACTTTCGATGCCCCAACTGACTCTAAACGTCTTGCTTTGGTAAATGATAAAGTCAGCCCTATCGAGGTAACTAAAACGATAATCCAGAATAACTTACTGTGTAAGCTAAACTTCTTCAGCTCAGGGTAGTTTTGTTGGAAAAATGGCACCAGTATATCAGCGGCGAAATGAGCAAAACCAGCAGCACCAAAGGCAATAGCAATGATAAGCATAAAGTCTTTTAGCTCTGGTGTGCGTTTATTCTCTTTCTCAAAAGCTTCAACTTTAGCAATAAGCTTATCAATGCCAGAGGTATCTGCACCACTTTTAGCATCAATGGCTTTATGGTTTGCAGCAATATATAACAATCCAGCCATCCAGATATTAGCAACAACAATATCTACCGTGACCATAATGGTAAATATTTTACCGTCAGCGCCATAAATTTCCTTCATTGCCAACATATTAGCGCCGCCACCAATCCAGCTTCCGGCAAGTGCAGCCATACCGCGCCAAACAGCCTCAGGACCAGTTACACCCAGTAATTCAGGCCAAATAGCAGAAACTATTAACAAGGCAATTGGACCGCCAATAACAACGCCCACGGTTCCCGTTAAAAACATAATAAGCGCTTTACTGCCAAGGCCACCAATCGCTTTGATATCAATACTTAACGTTAAAAGAACTAAACAAGCGGGTAATAAATAATATTTTGCCACTTCATCAACTTGGCTAATTTCTGCACTGACAATGCCAAAAGTATTTAATAGTGATGGTAATAAGTAACACATCAATAAAGCAGGAACATATTTGTAGAATTTTTGACAGGCAGGATTTTTACTATTTGAAGTATAAAATACAAAGCCTAATATGAGTGTTAACAATCCTAAAACAACTGAATCATTAGTTATTAATGGCGCATTCGCCACAATATTATCTTGCATTATTTTACCTTTATAATTTTTTTGATGGTTTGAAAAATGCTAATGCAGTACGTTATTGACTACATCAATTTTTTCTAATTGGAGTTTTAATATTTTCGCTGCCGGATCTTTTGGGCATTGCTCAACAAAGTAGCGATAATCATCAACGGCTACTTTAAAACAGTCGAGTTGGTGAAGCAAAAAACCACGGTCTCTACGCTGTAGTGGATCGTCAGGATTTAGTGACAAAATAACATCAACACAAGTTAATGCTTTATCAAATACCTGTTCACGAATTAACGTACTTTTTAGTGAAGACAAGTATTCAACTAAGGCGACATTATCATCAATTGCCATTAAATCGTCATGGCTAGGGTCACCATCAAGATCATCTAAACGAGAATCTAGCTCTGTCCAATCTAAGGACTCCCCAGTTACGGCATCAAAAATAATGGCGTACTGTTCGTCACAGCACAGACGTAACATCACTTTGTTGGGAATAAAGACTAAATCAACTTCAAAACCGCATGCTGTAATGATTTCTTTTACTAAAGCAGCCTTGATAATCGGTGACATAACACGGTGATTTAAACCTTTAACCACACTATAAGCTGCAATAGGCCAACGAGTTTGATATCTGTCTATAAACAAATGCTGAAAGTACAATTCATTAAGTAGGGCTTCTGCTTTCTCTAATGGCGTTTCAATTTCATTGATAACAGCAACACACTGGCTAATGATAGTTTCTAGACTATCAAGGGAGCCACTAGAGTTGATGTCCTTCGACGATTGGTCAACCAGAATATACTCTTCAAGCAGTACTAATTTTTGTAGTAAATCTTTATCTACTGACGTTAACTCGGATAAAAACAATTCATTCATAACAGTATATTTACATCACTCCGTTTTGTATTACCACACTAAACTCTGCGAATTCGCCCCTCATTGCTTATGCTAATTTTGTTAGCAACAATGGTGGAGGTTTGTTAACTAAGAAATAATGCTTCTCTTGTCATTGCTAAACGCACTATAAGCATCACCCAACCCATAGCACCTAGGTAGCCGAGTATTTTCATAGGCTTATTACGTGCTAATTTCAAGGTATAATAACCAGTAAAGATATAAGCAAACAAGGCTAAAATCTTTTCTGCTAACCACATTTGCTCCATTGGATTTAAATGAAGTTTTACAGCTAGAGTAATACCCGCAATAAGTAAAAAAGTATCAATAACATGAGGACTAATTTTTAACCACTTACGGTCAAGATTTTTAGAGGCCATCAGTGTCAAGATAAAGCGGTAGGTGAATAAGCTAATGCTTAGTACAGCTAAGGTTATATGTAAATGTTTCAATATTTATTCCTTTTATTACAACTATTTTCACATAGTGTAGCGAGTTTTAGTTATCAAACCGTTTCAAAGTGTAATCATGCCAATGATAGCTATTAATATGAAGGTAAGTTCGCCCAAGTGATTCTATCATGCTCATTCAGGTCTTTTACTGTCTGAACTTTATCATAACCCAGGTCGGTTAAAATATTCCTTACCGCTTTCCCTTGCTCAAAACCATGCTCAAAAAAAATAGAACCTTGCTCGGTAAGATAGTTTGGTGCTTGTTTGGCAATATGTTTAATATCAGCAAGACCTTGTTCATTGGCAATTAGAGCTGATTCAGGTTCAAAGCGCACATCACCTTGGCTTAAGTTTTCATCTAAAACATCTATATAAGGCGGGTTTGAGACAATCAAATCAAACTTTGCATTACTATTGGCATTGTTAACGGCACTGAACCAGTCACTTTGAAAAATATTAACATGTTCAAGTTTTAATGCTTTGGCATTTTCTTTTGCTAGCTTGACCGCTTCAACACTGAAATCGATAGCATCGATTTTCCAGCTTGGTTTTTCGCTGGCAAGTGCCAAAGCAATTGCACCAGTGCCCGTGCCGAGATCTAAACAACGTAATTCGTTTAATTCTCCAAAATTATCTAGCACAAGTTCAACAAGTGTTTCTGTATCTGGGCGAGGAATTAGTGTTGCAGGTGATACTTTAAAAGGCAGCGACCAAAACTCCTTTACCCCAACAATGTAGGCAATAGGCTCACCGGAAAACCTTCGCGCTAACAATGTAAGATATTGCTGTTCATCAGCCTTAGCAAGTACTCTTTCAGGCCAAGTGAGTAGGTAGCTACGCTCTTTACCTAGTACAAAAGTTAAGAGTATTTGTGCATCAAGTTTAGCACTGTCTGAACAAGAACTTAAGAGTTCTTGTCCATGTGCTACCCAGCTAACTAACGTAGTATTTGTAATCAATGAAGCAGACAAAACTAACCTTAGTTTTGTTCAGCTAATTCAGCCAGTAAATCAGCTTGGTTCTCTTGCATGATAGGTTCCATAATCAACTGTAAGCTACCTTCCATGATTTCATTTAAACGATATAGAGTGAGGTTAATACGATGATCACTCATACGACCTTGTGGGAAGTTATAAGTACGGATACGTTCTGAACGATCGCCACTAGCCACTAGGTTACGGCGTGATGACTCCTCTTCATTTCTACGTTTCTCATCTTCAGCTTGTTGTAAACGTGCTTGTAAAACTGACATTGCTTGCGCACGGTTTTTATGTTGAGAACGTTGCTCTTGACACTCTACCACTACACCAGTCGGAATATGAGTAATACGGATAGCAGAGTCTGTTTTGTTAACATGTTGACCACCAGCGCCTGATGCGCGGAAAGTATCAACTTTCAAATCCGCTTTATTGATTTCAATAGCATCAGCGTCAGGAATTTCTGGCATAACCACAACGGTACAAGCGGAGGTATGTACACGACCTTGAGATTCTGTTTCAGGGACACGTTGAACACGATGACCGCCTGACTCAAATTTCATATGACCATAAACGCCTTCACCATTAACCTTCATGATCAGTTCTTTATAACCGCCCTGCTCACTTTCATTGCTATTCATTACTTCAATTTTCCAGCCTTTCTTCTCAGCATAACGGCTGTACATTCTAAATAAGTCACCTGCAAAAATAGCTGCTTCATCGCCACCCGCACCTGCACGTATTTCCATAAAACAGTTATTATCATCATTAGGGTCGCGTGGTAGTAATAACACCTGTAATTCGTCAGCAATATCAGCAACGGCTTTTTTTGATTCTTTGTACTCTTCCTGAGCCATTTCTCGCATATCAGGGTCATCATCTTTAAGCATCATTTCAGCCGTAGAGAAATCGTCTTCAGCACTTTTGTAGTTATTAAAGACAGAAGTCACTTCATCAAGCTGTTTAAATTCCTGTGATAAGGCTCTAAATTTGTCTTGATCCGCGATAGTTGCAGGATCGGATAATAAGGCTTGCACTTCTTCGAAACGCTCGACTAAGACTTCAAGCTTTTGATAAACTGATGATTTCATTAAAATGTTCTTATATTTCAGATGAGGAAAAACTAAATTATCGCTATTCTAACACAGTAATAACGCAATCGGTCATGCTCGGTAATAAATCTCGAGCATGTGGGAGTTGTCTTGCTTAAACTAACAGATGATTAAGGATTTAATCTTGTGGGTCAATATTAAGAATATCACGCAGGTAAAGTAACTTATCAAGTTCACCACCCTGAGCGGCTGATTGTAATGCACTGGTTGGCGCGTGCATAAATTTATTGGTGAGCTTAGTGGCAAACTCAGCCAAAACAGCTTCAGAATCCTTACCGTTTTTTAATTGTACTAATGCTTTTTCAAGTAAAACATCTCGATTGTTTAAACATTGTTTACGATAACTAATCACAGTATCTTGGGTATTTAGCCCACGTAGCCACGCCATAAAGCTATCTGACTGAGTATTAACAAGCCCTTCCGCTTGAACTGCAGCCTTACGGCGGTTATCCATATTTTTAGCAATAATGCTTTGTAAGTCATCTACTGTATATAGAAATACATCTTCAAGCTCGGATACTTGCTCTTCAATATCACGAGGAACGGCGAGATCAACCATAAAAATAGGCTGATGTTTACGTGATATTAGGGCTTGTTCAACCATACCCTTACCTATTATAGGTAAGGTAGAACCGGTTGAGCTAATTACAATATCAGCATTACACATATGCTCAGGTATTTGCGCTAAAGTAATAACATCAGCGCCAATTTGTTTCGCCATGTTTTCAGCACGAGCGATAGTTCTGTTTGCTACGGTAATTTTACCGACATTATTTTCATATAAATGTTTGGCCACTAACTCTATAGTCTCACCTGCGCCAACAAGTAATACTTTAGTTTTTTCAAGACTTCCAAAAATATGTTTGGCTAAGTTTACTGAAGCAAAGGCAACAGATACCGCACTAGCACCAATATCTGTTTCAGTGCGGACCTGCTTAGCAACACCGAAAGTTCGCTGGAATAACCTATCCATAACCAGTGACAATGAACCCGCCGCTTTAGCATGACTATAAGCTTGCTTCATTTGTCCAAGGATTTGTGGCTCACCTAACACCAAAGAGTCAAGACCACAGGCAACTCGCATCATATGATTAACGGCTTGTTGGTCTTGGTGCCAGTAAAGGCTAGGCAATATAGTAGAGGCTGGTACGTTATGATATTTCTCTAACCACTGTACTAAACGTTGCTGGGTAACTTCAAAGTCACCGTCTTGAACTAAATATAACTCTGTTCTATTACACGTAGAAAGAATGGCAACTTCGCGGCACTGTACAGCATCAAGCATCTCCTTGAGGGCAAGAGAAAGTTTATCTGGATTAAAAGATATTTTTTCTCTTACTGCAACGGGGGCAGTTTTATGATTAATTCCAACAGCAACAATGGACAAAGTAACAACCTATTTATGTAAACTTTTCGACAAGTTTTTAAACTTGTTTTAACTATTAGAACAAGTATAACTCAAGCGTAGTCATTAAAATATGATCTGTGATAAAAGTCCCTAAAAATAATACCACTATTTACAAACGACAAAAGGCTATGTTCCAATACATAACAACACTAGCTTATATGACGTAAAGTTAATAAACGTAATGACTCATTTTTTTAAAGCGATTCTTTTTTTAGTCACCTTATGCACCATGTTACTATCAGGCTGTAGCAACACTCCCAGCAAAGGTACTCAAAACCTTATCCTGCAAAATCCGGAACAACGAATCACTCAATTAACACGCCTGCAACGATGGAAAATACAGGGTAAAATTGCATTTATTGAAAGGAGTAACCGTAGCAGCGCAACATTAACGTGGCAAGTTGACGAGCAAACTAAAACTCAACAGTTAAATTTAACAAGCTATTTAGGTATCAATGTATTACAACTTGAATCAAATAATAATGTCCATCAAGTCCAAGTCGACGGGGAAACTTACCAAGGCCATAATTTAGAAGCATTGATACACTCGTTAACTGGCTTTACGCTACCTGCAAAAGCATTATCATTTTGGCTTAAAGGCATAGCTTACCAAGACAGTGACAATATTATTTACCAAGAAAGCACACAACTACCCATAAGTTTAACAAGCCATTATAATAATCAACTGTGGCGAGTAAACTATAGTAGCTATCAACAAGTTGATAACTACAGCTTAGCGACAAAACTCTCAATTAAAAAAGATGATTTATTAATTAAGATTGCGATTAATGACTGGTCAGTTAATTAGTCATAATACTTCCAGAATACTCACACTGCCATTAAGTTGAATAAATAAATGACCTGTTCTCCTCCTGCAAACCCTTTTATAAATAAAGCCCATAAATTTCCAGCACCTGCAAAAATTAATTTATTTCTGCATATTGTCGGTCAACGTGACGATGGTTATCACAATTTAGAAACACTTTTTCAATTTCTTGATCATAGCGATACCATCACCCTCAGCGTAACCGAACACCCGAGTATTGAACTATTAACCCCTATTGATGGTGTAGAAAATGAAGATAACTTAATCATAAAAGCTGCAACCTTACTAAAAAATAAAAGTAAATCACCTTATGGGGTTAAAATAAGTATTCACAAAATATTACCCATGGGTGGTGGTTTAGGTGGTGGTTCTTCTGATGCGGC